>Ga0123357_10000704_pt1 | contig 33600 bp, 32 predicted proteins | sample TergutEmb28metaG_FD_89873 | JGI IMG/M metagenome (GOLD analysis project Ga0123357, IMG submission 89873) | Embiratermes neotenicus P4 segment gut microbial communities from Petit-Saut dam, French Guiana - Emb289 P4 | ecosystem: Host-associated > Arthropoda: Insects > Digestive system > Gut ... | reverse complement strand
GCAATCCCATTACAAGCCTGGACAGGCCCTGAGGGTTCCAGGAGGTTGAGGCTCCCAGATTTCAAGATGATCAGCATATGAAGGTGGTAAGGTTGTCAGTCCTACGCACTGGCCACCTTTACTCCCCAAGAAATATTCCTGGCACTCATTTCTGTTAGAGGCTAAGTCAACCCCAGGGCCATAGTGCGGCTGGAAGGATTATGTCAATGAAAAATTCCAATGACACTATTGGGAATCGAACCCACGACCTGCTGGCTTGTAGCACAGTGCCTCAACCAACTGCGCCACCACATGTCCCATTGGCACTCTTCTACTGAACAGGTTACGAACCTCTTGCACACATTTACAGAATACTGCATTACTGTGTCTTATTGCACATGGTACTTTCAACGCAGTGGTAACTGGCAACATATATTATTGTTAGAATCACGCCTGATAGACGTTATGTAATGATGTATATTCTAGTAACAGATATGCACATGTACAAAGTGACAGAATGATTTAGGATACCACATAACAAAGAAAATGGTGATCTATGTTTTATTACCAAGTATTATCAAGATATTTAAATTCAAAAGGTGTGCATGTATTTAGTTATTTATGGTTTACTTAATGGTCCTATCAGAAGCCTAAGTGCACAGCAGTTGATGGTGATATTAGAATATAATGAACTGGAAAGGATGTTATGCAAAAATTGTATAATGTTGACATTTGCCCAGATACACACTACCATGTGAGTCAGTTTTTTGGCCAAGAATTTAACTACACATCTGAACATGAAGATGCAATGCCACTCATCTGACTGCAAAATTCAGTAGTGAAAATGGAGCAAGAATGGAAGTGCAAGGAAGGCATTCAAATTTGAATGGGGAACTTTTGGAAGAAGTGTGCAGAAGATGTCAGAGATGAAAGGACAACATGACAGTGAAAATAAGAGACAAAGGCTGTGACAGTTGCAGGTGACTGGAACTGGTTCCATACTGAAGATTCAAGTCTTCTAGAATGTGATGCTGTGTTGTTGGATAATAATTGACCCTGACAATGCAATATGATCCCTCAACACATCAGAAACTACTAGTCCAATCACAAAGCATCATATCCTATCCCATCTTCAGCAAAATTGCTCTGAGAACCTGAAATCTTACATGGTTCTTTACTGTGTCTGGTTGCATTGGCCATGTTAAAACCTATGGCTTCTACCAGAGTTTGTTATTAACACACGCACTATACTTATAGCAGGTGTACCATATAAACAGGGAGAAATTTCATCTTTGATTCTGAAATGATTTCATCCCATGTATGGCCCTCAAGGTATCCCATTCCAAAGAAGAATATACATATGCAGATTGGTGATGCTATTAGCTGATCTAAGAGTATTTTCCTCGATATGCTTTTAAAATCTCTTCCTGGGAGGCTCCGGTCCAAGAATTTATAAAATATGTGCTGTGGAGGGCCTTGAGTCAGGCCAATAACAAACATGCGACCTACAAAAAATATAAAAGCTGATCATAAAAATATCCTACTGATAAAGTCAAAGGACATTAGTAATTTACACCTCGATAACAAACCTGTTCTCTTCCAGTCAAAACGTTTGCTCGCAGGAGCTCTGCGTTTTTCAATTTCTTGTTGAATTAAATCTCCAGCTGCCATGAGCACTCCGGAAGAAACAGTATTTATCAAAAGCAAATATTTTCCAAACGGTTTATTGAGAGTGCCATTCACGTTTGTGTGTAATTTGCTATAATTTTTAATTGAAATGTTGTGTAGCAATCTAAAGTAAATGCACATTACAAAATATTATCACGTGAGCATCGATATATCGACGATTGTATTTGTTCATAAATTCTCTTTGCGGTCTTTTCTAATTTCTTACTACGGTGACAACATGTATCATCTATTTCAATTTGCAGTAAGATGTACTTAGTATAAGTCTGATATGCAACGCATTTCCCGTTAGGAAGTCATATCATTCTACGTATTAAAGCGCAAGCTCTTCCGTAACAATTGTGTTCCTAATACCATAGATCCCTAATACTATCCTGTTCAACAGGGTAACAGTTGGTTACATTTGGTAAGGCCTCCACAGTTCAGTGGCGACCCGATAAATTTACGTATTTCTGAAAGCAGGCTATGCTGCTGATGACGAGGTATGGAATGGCGGCGTCTGAGTTATCAATGTCACGACTCCTGAAATTGGCGCATAAATTCAACTGTTTTTACTTGTCAGGTATTTATGAAGAAATATTTAGTGATCTAACAGGTTCATTGATGCAGTCATCGTTATGCTTTTCTTCAGACTAAGTCATTTTGCGCTTGTTAGTGATTGCGTGCAGTATTGATTTCAATAACGCCTACTTTGTTACTAGCCGTTGTGTATACATCGATCTCACATGCTTTATTGTGTTCAGGTTTTATCATTTCTGATGACTGGATGGAAACACGGAGTTACAGTGTCAGTTTAACCGAAATAAATGTTTTAGCATAGATGATGTATTAATCGGGGGTTTGAAATTTTAACAAACTTGCCGAATTAAGTTTCATGTTGGACTGGTGGAGTGAATGTGAAGCAGGATATTTTTGATTGGGGTATGTGTATGTCATGTATCGTGTGTGACGTCTCTACACCAAATATTTATATGTGAAAACAAGCATATAGTAGTTTTTAAATCACCGGTAGTTATGTGTTGTAGTACTGGTGCATGCAATATTACTTTTCATCTTGCAGTGATGACAATATTGACAGCCATGCTTAAAGTTGTGATTATGTGTAACGGAACAATGAGTAAAGGAGAGAGAACAAAAGAAATTGTTCAAAGCTCTTAGGAGGCTCTGAGTGATATTAACAGTCGTTAGTATGTGTGTATTCATAAAGGAGTCTTTGGTAGCATTGTTTACACAGTGAAATTATATCCTACCCAGACATTTAACTGCTAGAGTATTAAGTGACCCATTATGTGTTCAGGCCACACCCTTAGCATGTTTCTTAATATACTGCCAGCAAACAAATTTATCATAAATTTTAATATTACCTCTTTTCATAATTATGCATTATAGATAATAATATTGTGTTAGTTTATGATTGATGTATACCTACAGTAGCAGTGAATTTCAGATAAATTTTTTTCATCCTTCCCTTTCATTCTTTCCATCCATCTTTCTTTCCATTTTACTTCTTTCTTCCTTCGCAGGAGGAAGAGGCACAGAACATTGACAGACCACCAAATGTCATGTTGCTAGCACTCCTGCCCTGTTCTTGGTAGGTCTGTTTTACTTCTCAGCCTGGCAGCTGGCTTTCTTGACTGATCTGTCTTGTTGGTGTTGTTTTCTTAAGTCTGTGCAGACATGCTGGTTTCTTCTGCATCAATCACTGTCATCCTCAAATTGAATGCTGTGTATTCAGCATCATAGAGTTACCACCATTAAGAGAAATCTGTCAATAATTTTGTATTTTTAGTGACCAGAAGGAAAATTTCTGCACTCTTGGAATCTATGAATCTGGCCCATTAGACATTTGATATGAACTATTTGTATGATTCTTAGCTATGTTGTTCTGAATGTTAGATAACAACCACAAATACTGAACTTGTTGCAACAAGTAGTTTGAGTAAGGTGTCGTGTTTGATCCTGGTACAGCAAGAGGTGGGTTTTCTTAAAGAAGAATGCTCTGGAACTCTGAATGTGTTGGGTATATCAAACTGAAAGTCATTGTTAATCATGTAGAGTATTTAGATTTGTCTTTACTGCAGTTACTTTTGAAATGTTCTGTGCCATAATCTAAAGTTTGTTGCACTAGTTCATGAGACTTTTATGCCATAATATCAGGATGTTAGCAACTATTTCTTCTTTTATCTAATGCGGCTTGTGGTTGTCGAACATGTAAATAGTATTTTGTAGCCACCTAAGCCCTGATTTAGTTTGTGAAGACTTTTATGCATAAGAGTGAAGGGGAAAATGACCAGGGATGTTATAGGAAGTAATTTTAAGAGTACAGGATTTCTGAAACTAATGTTCTGACACCTAGATATCAGAGCTGGTAAGTTTTGAATTTTGGGTTCTTTAGAAGTTATTGTATTGTGAAGACAAAACATATTGTTAATCAGCTGTTGATAATTAGAACAGGTTTAAGGCCTTTGCTTTCTTGAGGAGTTCCATTTTGTTAGAAGTCAACGTGAAAACAGCACAAGTTTATAGACACTTGACATTTATTGTTCATGTTCAGCTGTTGAAAAACTGGTTGTATTTAAATAGCAGTGGAATTTAAAATGATAAGTGACGACTTATGTTTTTCACCACTGTCAGTAGCCTTCTTGTTACATAAGACATTGAGAAGTAAATTTCCTTATATTTTCCAGAATGTGACTGAATGTGATTAATTTGTTGGGGTGAATGCTGTACTTTTATTTCCTTGCCTAACATATAAATCTGAACACAGATTTTCTCCTAGTCTGAGTATTCCTCATCTATTTTGGCTTTCCAGTTTATACTGTGCTTGAAAAAACTTCATTACAGTTACCCTGTTTAAGCTTATTTTCCATTTCTGTGGCTGACAAATACAAGATTGTAAAAGGAATGAGTGCACCATAATGATTGTTAATATCCTTAACCTATGAAGAGCACAGTAACAGTTTATTTGTTCTTAATATGTCTGTGTGCATTGATTTTAATCTATAGAACGACAGCAGGGAAACTGCCGGCCCTTTATCGTTGAAGGCTATCAGGTGGGGTTGGTGAGGCCAGATGTAATGTTGGAACTGTTACGTTATCCGCATGTGTTTCACGTTCAGCCAGACTCAGTTGAACTCAACCCAGCCTTTAGAGACTACGATGAACGAAGCTCAAAAGTTGAAGCAGTCTTGAGAGAATGTCGATCCAATAATGTATTCATCACCTTAAAGGGATGGCGGGAGGAGGTAAGTACTTCGTGATATTTATGGTTTTTTGTGTAAGGCTTGGCACTGTTTTAGATCACCAGTCCCCAGGCTGCTCTTGCTCTCTGACCTGCTAAGAATTATTTAAATGCAGTAAGAAGGTTTGAAAAAGCTCAAATTGGTCTACATGCCTTTCATTGTTTGTATGTGTTTGTTGAAAGTTGTATATACAAATAACTTTGTTATCTGTTTATATGCATCCCTTCTGCTCATCATGCTTTTCCATTACTTGATTATAATATATAACATCCAAGGTATACACACCATCACCATCTCTGTAATTTGTGTCATACAAAAAATTGTTAATACATAATCTGTAGGTGTGTTTATGATTATTTCCATACAAACATGTCTCTCACATAATGAATACATGATTTACTGTCAATTGGAAAGTAGTTTGAGACCTCTGCAGCTTAAGATTGTAGCATTCGTAATGCCATGAATTCAGAAGTGATATTGTGATGGGAATTTGATTTTGAACATGTATGAAATGGGTGTATGGCAAATCTCAAGTAAGGGAGAGTGCTTTTTGGGTTGTTTGCTGTTATGTAGATCCAGAGGTGGATCCAAAAATGGCTCATGAGGCATATTAAAATAATATTTCTGGCACTATGTCAATTTCAGATCTTGGCAATATGTGTGAAATATTTAAATGTTTCATGCTTGTGCTGCAGCTGTTTGCATCTTCCATCTGTCACATTACAGCTCACATTGAGTGCATAAATGACATTCTTGTCACATAATGACTACTTTCTGCATATCACCAACTTTCCTGTTAGTGACTCTTTATAGGCTGTTTTATTCTGAAGGCAGTGTTTTTTTTTTTTTGACGTGACATTCTTCCTATAATATGTGATGATACAGAATTGTGTAAATAAAATAACTTATGGTATGGGCAGCAAACTCCTAATATAGAGTAATTCTTGTCTCATCCTGAGAAGCTATTTAAAGACAGCTCCTGTCACTTCTGCAGCCAATGGTTCGTGTCCACCAGAGCCTACCACTAGTGTTTATTCTGAACCAGAAGAGTCTAGTTCATAACCATCCACCCTGTTTCTCTTATACTGTATTCATTATCCTTCCATCTGTTCCTTGCAGTGGCACAGTTGGTTGAGGCATTGCGCTAAAAGTCGGAAGGTCGCGGGTTTGATTCCTGATGGTGTAATTGGAATTTTTAATTGACATAATCCTTCCAGCCACACTATGGCCCTGGGGTTGACTCAGCCTTTAACAGAAATGAGTACCAGGAATATTCCTGGGGCATAAAGGTGGCTGGTGCATAGGGCTGACAACCTTGCCACCTTCAAGTGCCGATTGTCTTGAAATCTGGGAGCCCCAACATCCTGGAACCCTCAGGTCCTGTCCAGGCCTGTAATGGGATTGCTTTACCTTTGTTTTTTTTTTAACCATCTGTTCTTAGGTCTTGCATATGATCGCTTATGTTCAGGTTTTCTGACCAAACTTCTATGCGTTCCTCTTCTGTCTCATGCATGCTATGTGCCTGAACTTCTCATTCACCTTAATAATATGTGGTGATGGGTAATATGAAAGTTTAGAGCTTAGGGAGATCGGTTTTTTATGTTATCTTTTGTTAAAGTGAGACATTATTTGAGAATATTGAAGAGGTTTGATTTGAGCAAGGAAATGAAGTTCAGTTTGAATAGTAGGAATGATACAGAACTTGAAACTAACAGTAATTTCAAAAAATATTACAGGCTTGTATAGGGACATCAGTGACTTCAAGAAGGGTTATCAGCCTAGAATTAATGTAGTAAAGGATGAGAGGGATGATTTGGTTACAGACTCCCACAGTATTTTGGCTAGGTGGAGGAACCATTTCTGTCAGGTGTTGAATGTGCATGTGGAAAATTATGTTAAGCAGACAGAAATACACACAACAGAACCACTGGTGTCTGAGCTGAGTGCCTTTGAGGTTGAGTTGGCTATTGAAGAGCTAAAAAGTCACAAATTACCAGATATTGATCAAATCCCAGCAGAATTGATTAAGGTAGGAGGTAGAACACTTCAGTATGAGGTCCATAAACTTATTACTTCTATTTGGAAGAAGGAAGAATTTCCTGAGGATTGGAATTGTATGTGTCTATAAGAAGGGTGATAAAACAGTCTATAGTAATTATAGGGGCATATCACTTTCGCCAACTACGTACAAAATTTTATCCAACATGCTGCCATCAAGCTTAACTCCAAGTGCAGAGGAAATTATTGGGGATCATCAATGTGGATTTTGACACAACAGGTCAGCTACTGATATTCTGCATTTGTCAGATACTTGAGAAAAAATGGGAATACAGTGAAGCAGTGCATCAGTTCTTTATAGACCGCTAGAAAGCTTTTGATTCAGTTAGGAGGGAGGAAACAGGGTAATGGGAAAAACTACATAATGAGGAGCTTAATGATCTGTACTCCTCACCCAGTATTGTTCAGGTGATAAAATTGAGAAGAATGAGATGGGCGGAGCATGTATCACATATGGGGGCGAGGAGAGGAATTTACAGGGTTTTGGTGGGGAAACCTGAGGGAAAGAGACTACTTTGGACACCCAGGCATAGATGGGACGATAGTATTAAGATGGATCTTCAGGAAGTGGGATGTGGGGGTATGGACTGAATTGAGCTGGCTCAGGATAGGGACAGGTGGTGGGCACTTATGAATGCGGTAATGAACCCTCAGGTTCCATAATATGTTGAGAATTTCTTGACTAGCTGAATACCAGTTAGCTTCTGAAGGAGGACTCTGCTCTATGGAGTAAGTATGTAAGTAAGTAGGAATGATACAAACGTCCCCAGTATTTTATCTTTTTTCGAGAATGCTAGTATTTTTCAAAAGATGAAAGTGCCAAAACACAAGCAACTAGCTACTGTAATTTGTATTTACACATGTAGTAAGCCCTTCTTGAATCTATTATTGAACTTTGAATATTGAACATGTCTGTAGGTCCAGTTTTTGTTGTACATCATATTTATATCATATTTTTTGCAGTCCCATGTTTGTACAGGGTGTGTTAGTGAATCGGGCGATTTTGCAACACTGTTTTTTCTGGTTCAGCAACACTGGGGCAGATGCAGCTATTGCCATTTTGCTGCCAACTCTAAAGCGTTTTAGTTGCAATGGAGCTGTGGACTGGAGCACAACGTGCTTTTGCTGTGAAAGCGTTTTACAAAAACGTTGACAGTTTTGTGATCACTCAGCCTGAATTTCGAAGAGAGTTCGGGATTCATCGCAATCGTGTTGTTCCATCAGCGCGTGCCATCAAGACCTGGGTTCGAAACTTCAAGGCTACTGGTTCTACACGAAAGAAGAAAGGTGGTAGTGTAAAAACAGTACATACACACGAGAATATTGTGGTAGTGAGAGAGGACATTGAAAGAAGTCCACACCTTTCTGTGCGTCGCCACTCTGTGTCACTCGGTCTGTCTGAAGCCAGTGTTCGACAGATTTTACACAGTTCAGGAGTTGAAATATCAAATTCAGCAAGAAGTCACAAATTCCTGTGGCGATGCTTCAAAGAGTAATGGGTGACGTTTGCGAGAGGCTTACTGAGTGCCTAGAGCGGAATGGTGGTCATCTGAATGTGATATTTTCGGAGAGTAGGACTTTTGTATTCAGTGTGTTCAGTTGTTAAATGGGTTAAATTGAAAGTGAAAAAATCTAAATTCTTTTGTATATACATTATGTTCATATGTGTTAAAACTAAAATGAAAGCATTTACTGTTCAAGACGTTTTTAAAATTGCCCAATTCACTGACGCACCTGTATATTGTAGTCTACAGCTGTAGATACATTGGTCTTGCTAAGTTTAATGCTTGTGTATCTTGTGTGACAGCAGGCACATGTATCATGTCACTCTAGTTCCATGGTAGTGGAGTTAGTCTGTTCATGAAAGGTGTTTACTGAAACACATAGGAGAGCAAATAAATGGGTATTGTTACACATTTAAAACATTAAAAAATATGTGCTTTGATGGTGCTTAGTGCCTGGGTAAGACAAGCAAATTCAAGTACAGCTTCTCTATCTCCTGTACAGTAACACTGTTGGTAAAATGTATATTTTGATCTATGCATAACTTTTGGAATGGATAGAAACAGGAGAGGGGAAAAAATGTTTGTAGTGATGATAATGATAACAACAAAAGTAATAGGAACCATGAGTTGTAAAATATAAGCTATGAAGTGTCATTGTATTGTATAATGTATATAATTATTGTTTGTTTAATTAGTGTTATGAAGTACGAGCTGCATTCTCCAGCCATTCACTGCTCAAGATGGACCGATCAGCCACATGTAAGTTAAATATAATATTCTGTGTTGGATTGGTGTATGTAGGCAACCTTTTGACTTGTTTTCTGCTGCTGATCATGGTTTACAGCAATCACTGACTGGGGTACTAGACATTTTGTCACTGTCATTTTATGAAGAGTGTTCAGAAAGTAATGCATCCACATTTGTATCTTGACAAGGTCTTGAAATGAAACAAAACAAAATATAGGTCAGAATGCATACTTTGTTTCTGTACCTCTCTTTTCCACGTAGTTGCCCACTCATTTGACATGCCACCAGTGCTGAACATTCAAACCCATTGCTGTAGAAATGTTCATGTTGTGCTCAGAACCATTTTCCCATATCAGCTTGAACTTCCTTATCACACGGAAAATGAACGTTGAGACATTTCTTGAGAGCTGCAAATAACCAGAAGTCAGGCAGTACCCATTGTGGGCTGTAGGGAGGGCGTGGAACAACTTGAAGTCTGATTCTCTCTGTCTCCGCACCAGTACAGAGTCTGGCATTATCATGTTGAAGAAGCATCAGCTTTTCTTCCTGATGAATGTGACTGATTCATTGTTTCACCCTCTTTAGGGTGTTTGATTTGCTTCGATATGGTTGAAAATGAGTCATCCATTTTGAACCAAATGCAGTGCAAACCACTGTTTATGAAACCATATGTAATGGAATATTGAATCCCACGGAACAGTTAACAAGTTGGTACAAGTTCTGCTTGAAGGTCACACCACTTACATGAGATACCTTTGTGCAGGCATTACTTCCTAAATGCGCCTTTACTGGACTGAATTTCACATCAAACTGTTAATATAGGCAACTGAGTCTAAATATATATTGCTTGAATTGAAAATTGAAAGTACTGTAATATGAGTTCTCGTATTTTAGAGCGTGATATCTCCAATTTTCTTACCAGACTAGTAGAAAAGAAAAATTCATTTCTGTGGTAATTACTTACATGGTGCCATGTATGTCAAGATATTATTAATGTCATGGATTGAGTCTTTAGAGTATTGGTAACTAGCCTGTGAAAGCCAGTTATAGAGATTTAAAGATATATATAGGTTCTGAAATTATTTTGACATAAAGTGTATGCATGAGCTTGAGTACGCTTGTGCATGTGAGCAGAGGCATGGTAAAATAACAGTATTAACAGGTTAAGAAAATTATACATGGTTTAACAAATCTGGTAAGTTTGTGTTCATTTCTATAATTATGTTAAAAACTATGAGACTTTTGCAAAATGCGTACTGGTTAAATGGCATGTTTTTCATAGCTTTAACATCTCTTGTTAAAAAAAAAAACATTGTTGTAATAAATATTTAACATGTTACATTCAAGATATATGCACAGGTGTATGTAGATTCATGTAGTGTGTCCCCACGAAACTTCCATTGACATGGTTAAACAAATTTTAATGGAACTCTCCGGTGTCAGATATCACAAAAATCGATTCAGTGGTTTTCAGATTGTGAGATCTTCACACCTATAGGATGTTATGCAGCGTTGATTGGTAGTTGGTTACCTACCTTTCAGGACAACCTGTTAGTCCCATCTTCAAGGATCTAGCAGGCGAATCAACGCTGCATGACCACCCAGAAGAGCACATATATCATTTATATCATGGCAGAAGCCTGAAGTCACAATTTTTGTGTTATTATGTGTGGACAGATAGACATGGTGAAGTTTGTAGGGGCATTTTGGCTCTTCTAGTTGCAAAGATGGTAACAATTTAATTTTTATATGGTATAGCAATAGATATCCATGCCAAAGGTGCAAGACTGTCTGATCCATTGGAGATTTTCCTCTTTGCATCAGCTGTAGCAAAGTCAGATTTGTGTTTGTGGGGATAAGAGGTTCCACCATGGTTTGGTGTTTGCATTATGCTGTAGGCCTCATTTGTCAGTTGTAATTCTACCATGAGAAAGAAATTTAATTGGGTGCAATGGATGCTTCCATTCTTATACCAATGCAAGCTAGGCAAAGTCCAAAAAGGTCAAAATGCCATAATTGGAGGCATGAGAAACAAGAAGCAAACAAGCAAGTTGGGCTTAACTTTAAGAGACTGTCTTGTATCATATTTTGTCCAGAGGTCACAAGTTACTAGTGTTACATGTTCATTTTTCCCATCTTGCATTAAAGTTTACAGTTTTCTAAGCTGAACTTGTAATGACATTTTTCTTGGTCTGCAGAACCCTCTGATATTAACTTGCACAACACTGCAAAAATGTGTATGTAAAGTTGAGTATGTCATCTCAGGTCTGTTTGGTATCCGTAATTATGGTGTGGACATAAATGGTTATGTGATGAACCCAGAGAAAGGATTGTGCATCTGGCTGCAACGACGCTCAGCAACGAAGCAGACATGGCCTGGAAAGTGGGACAACATGGTGTGTATTAATAGCACTTTTTCCTGAATAAAAATGTTTACAATTTTGGTAAGGTACGTAATTATATTAGTATGCAGGTATGAAGGGACCGTAGTTGAAGCATCTGGCTTAAGCAGTACTAGCAGAATTAAAAATAAAGAAAAATGCATTTATCATAGCACCTAAATGATCTAAAACACAAGTTGTGAAAGTATGAATACCCATAATATGGAGTCCATAACAATAAACAAGAACTGTGGAAATGATGCATTGCAGGTAGGTGGAGGTCTGTCTGTAGGTTACGGAATCCTGGAGACAGCCATTAAGGAAGCTGCTGAAGAGGCTTCTATACCAGCAGACTTGATTGCTAAACTAAGGCCTGCAGGATGTGTCTCGTGAGTAACCACATATAATTCATGGAGACTGCATAATTTCCTTTCCAGTCATCTTCTGTGTAAATAATATATTTTTGTTTATGTAGGTGTGAAGTCAGTGCATGCTTGTCTCCAGCTGTGTGCAAATTAAAGCTGTGAAACCTGTGACAAAATGTATCGTAACTTAATTTGATGTTAGTTTTGAGTGATTTTTATAATGTAAAAAAGATTCTTTGTTAAAATAGTTGCTAATTTAGTTTTTTAAATATTTTATATTTGACTGATATGCCAGCGTGTGTTAATTCATTTTATTTTGACCAGGTTCTTCTTTGAAAGTGAGCGTGGCCTGTTTCCCAACACTGAATTTGTTTATGATCTGGAGTTGCCAGCAGACTTCGTTCCCAGTAACAGTGATGGAGAAGTAGAGACTTTTGAACTTCTACCTGCCAAAGTATGTTTAACACTGTCATTATAATTAATATAGCAGAAGCTGCAGTTGTGTGAGTTGAAGAGGAGTGTTCTGTATAGAATTTCTAATGTTGGGTTATACAGAATATCCACATTAAGGGACCCAGATTTGTTTACTCTTATTTATGTCATAATAAAGTGAGTGTTAGGTTTCTCTTGTTAGGGAAGTTTTGGTTGGCATGTTAGGGAATATAAAAAAATGCACACAGAATTTTTTTTAAGGGAATCTCTAGTATGGAAATGCAGGGAAACCATAACTTTCTACTCAATTGTATAACTCACTTGGTATAACTGGGAGTGTCAAATTGCAGACAGTGTTCTGAAAATGTAGCTTGAATGAAGGGACAGATGTATGTACAGAATTTTGGTAAAGGTATGTATAGGATTGAAACTTAAGGGAAACAAAATTTAGGGCTAAGTAACACAGTTCCAAATTTTTTAAGATAGTCACATCAAGGAAAGTATTGTAGGTTGATCAGGTACCTTGGACAGTTAACAGAACATACAAATGGGATTTAGTTAAGGATATATCTTGAAAAGTTATTATGTGGAAGATTGAGAAAGAACTGGGCAGATAATCATTTGGCTTGTTTACAGGATGCTCTTGAGAAAGTGTTCTCATCAGAGTTCAAGACTACCAGTTGTCCTGTTGTGATTGATTTTCTTATCAGGCATGGTCTTATATCTCCTGAGACAGGTAAGTTGGAGATAAAAACTTTTTAATACCATCTCAATCACATTTTTTTTTATCAGCTGATTAAAGAGTGAGTATTAAGCTTACTTACTTTTTACATTGTGTTTGCCAATGTAATTCCATTTTAATTCCATGCATCTGTACACTAGTAACAACAGATTTATTAACATGAAAGTGCATCTTCATGTTCTAAAGTTTGGAATAATGTACAAATGTGCAATGTTTTCAGTCTTTGCATTTGTGTGCACTGCTGCCTTAATGGAATGACTGTGTATAAAGTTCAGAAAAATACTTGTTGTAATTTACTCATATTGTGCAAAATCAGAATGAAGTTTGCAGTCTTAACACAGGTCTTGTAACTTCAATTTACATATATCATTATATGATAAAGGATTAAAACAAAATAAATGTATATATAAGTATCCCTCCATAGGTCATGGCAACTATTTTTTTTGTATAATGGGGGGGGGGAGCAAAAATGTTGCAGTGTGGGAATTGGAGTATATACATTTTAAAGCTTGTGGCATGCACCTGTAAATTTTACCATCAGATATTTATAGCATAGCAGCTACCAGTAGAGGCAAACAAACCACGTGCAATCAGAATCGTGGTTTTATCGTTTTATTGTGGCATACAGAATGAACATGGAACAAAGAGTACAATACAGACTACTTGTACACACGGATAAGACCCTTAAAAGTAATTTTTAAGGTTGTCTGTGATTCACTGCCAATGATGGGAAAAGTGGTGAATGACATTGGCATCTCGTGACCTGCTCATCTGTGCTGTGTTGTGCCAAACAAATGTTAAAATGTCTTCTCTGTTAGCAAATTGGTCCTCATGCAATAGCTGCTTCACTTTGGTAATGAGATCATGGTTGGGTGGACTGAGGCTGGGAGAATAGGGAGGGTGTTGTAACAGTTCGCACCCAAAATGCCAGAAAATGTTTAACAATGTCTGCTAAGTGGGCCATATTTTCATATGGGATGATGGCATATTCAGTTCTGCACCTGTCTCCCTAACTGCACAACATATTACACCCCTAGAAGAACAGTGTCACAACTCAAAATCTGTAATTTTTCAGGAGAAACTTTTAAAGGAATTGCTATAATTTTCTATGAGTGCAGCAATGACACAACTGCTCTCCAGCGGCAAGTTTCACAAACTGCGTTATGACACTATACCTGTTAAAAGTGCATCTGCAAACGTTTCTTTCCATACCAATAACTCAAAAATGCCAAATTTCGAATTGTGACAGTATTCTTCTAGGGGTGCGATATGTGGCAATGCAGAAATGACATATAATACTGTGCATTCACAGTATGATCATATGAAATGGGATAAAACACAGTTAAACCTTGGACACTGTACATCAAATGTCATAGCAGTGTAACCAAGATATCTCTCAGTGCTTTGATTCCTTCAAAGTCCAGTTTATTCATCCATGTTGTGTTCGGCTGTGGCCACTGACAGGTCTGTGTGAAAGGACATGGAATGTCCACTGCACATATTTCAGCAGTTTACACTCTGCACCAACTTTGCAACTGTTTGGTTCATTTTACGTGCTCACCCAATGCATTGTGTTACTACATGGCACTCCTATGCATTTCTGCCATGGCAAAGTGCTGTTCTCTAGTATGAATGCAGTTCCATTTTATGGTCACCAACATGATGTTTCATATGACATGTGTATGCACTCTTGTACATATACCCCCATCTGATGGTAACATAAATACATGCCACATGCTGTCAAACATATGTATTCCATTTCCCATGTTACAGCATTTTTGCCTCTCTCCTCCACCCCCACCTCAACAAAATAGTTGCTGCAGCTTACAGAGGGATCCTCGTCTGTGTGTGTGTGTATGTGCGTGCGTGCATGCATGTGTGTGTGTGTGTGTGTGCGCTTGCGTGCCCGTGTGTGTCCACACATTCTTTGTATCTTAAACCTCTTTTAACCAAGCAATAGAGAAGTTTGACACATCCTGCATTTATAAGTTTTTAATCATGTAATACTAAAAATTGCTTGTTTTCATATTGTACATTATTGTCTGTCTCATGTAATTGCAGTTATACTCATATTTACATGCAAAATTTTTACCAGTCATAACTTTTTCTTAATTATGCTGTCTGTTGAAACAAACACACCAAAGTTACTGTAGGCATTCTTATATCACACTTGATAGAAGCCACACAATTTGAAGTTCCTGTGCTGATGATTTCATCAGTTTCATCTAGTGATGTCAGCTGCAGGTCACAGATTTCAAGATTAAGGACTCCAGAATGCTCACATTAGTGAATAAGAGAACAAGCTATGCAATTTAATGTATTACAATCCTCCTGTTCTTTGAGAGGTATTTATTATACAACTCATGAACTTTTTCAAGACCTTGTAGTCCAATTTTTATTGTTCAGTAATATTTACATATTTAGAGGGTGAAAAGTTCCCGATATGTGTGTTGGAATATCATGTAACTTTGCTGTTGATACTGGTGTCTATAGTAACCACTTTAAAAACCTTGTATATCAGCATTATAGAATAATTTTAAAACATTTATAGTGTCTCGTGTACAATGTTAGGAATCAGACAGAGTCTACTTGGTTGTCAAAGAAATCCAACAATATATGAAGTAATGTAGACTTTTCTGTTACAGAACCAAACTTCCCTCAACTGGTAGAGCTTCTACATGTGCCCCTCCAGTCTCTCTACAGATATCACCAAAAACAAGCACCATCTGAAAATGGACAAAACTCGCTATAGCTAAATTATTAATTCTGTAGGATTATTTCCAGAATGTATGAAGGTGATGGCCATAAAATAGATCTGTAACACATTCTAGTCATGCATACTTACTGCATTCTGTTTGTTGCCACTATGTATCATATTGTGAGTTGGAAATATTTGAAGCATGTCCCTCTCTCATACTAGTCTTCCTAGTTGTCCGGCTGGATAACTAGTCTTATAGTCATTATAAATGACCATAAGAGCAAGACATCTCACATTTAATAATGCAAGTTAGGTGACTGGGTTGAAAGTTTAACTGAGTATGTGAATGAATCTTTCGTTTTATCAGTATTTTTTACGCTCCATAGAAATCTACTTATATAAGTTTATTTATAAAGGACACGGTTTAGAAGGGTACTTACAGTTTATATCCACCTTAATACTGCTGAGAGTTTTAAGTAACCATAATTGGTTTTTCATTTTCACTGCCATGCCTAAGATTGTATAGTTGCACGTACTGTAGAACTCATTACTTCTGTTTAATAGGTGCTTGATAGGGTACATCCTGTATACTGGGGAATTACAGAATTCAGAAGTTGTACATAATTTTTAGTATTAAACTGATGGGAACATAACCTGCCCAGAATTTATGAACTTAATAAATAGTCGTCAGTTAAAGTGATTGCCTGTGGAGAAGTTGCTTTGTGTTAGGTACACAGAAATGTTTTAAAACTGGAATTGGGTGTGGTACATAAAGATTAAAATTTCTTAATATTTGAAATGACTTTTACTGTCTTGAATGAAATTGATCTTTGAGATTAGAAGGAATGTGTTCTATGGAAGGAAAAATGATGCCAAATTGCTTTAACTTCATACGCACACTTTAAGAATTTGTCTGTTTACTGTCTTTTTGTTACATAATTTGTAGTGTATGTGATGTCTCAGGATTATTATGTAGGTAAACAATGCGTGTAATAACAGTCATAATAGCCATTTATATGGAAGCTTACATATCTTTTTTTTTAAATAGGAATGGAGGGCCTCAAAACTGCCACCCATGCAAAAAGCAACATCGCAGTCGTGACAATAATATAGGCTTGCTGCGGACCACAAACCGTCTCATTGGTTGTCATTCATTTTTTGTTAGAGGTATTCTTCTGGGAATGTGCTGTTCTGTCAGTCGCATTACAGTATTGTCTTTGCCTATGGCACCAGTATTTGACACTGTATGGGATATTTTACCCATAAATCCTGGGTAAAATCCATTCTGATTATTAGATGGTCAAGCTTGCATCCTAAATTCTTCACAGAAATGAGGACTGTGGTACTGAGTAGCCTTCTGAAATTCTGCTGTACCAACTGTTCATTACTTTCCTCCAGCTAGGCACATTTGCAGCAGCTGATATTTCTTATCAGCACCAACCATGTCTTGGTTAAAATGAATCTGACATACAAAAGCTTCTTTGTTTTGCCCTCTTCATTGTCATGTGGATGTGGATGAGGATGTCAGCAGCACATGCTTTTTGTTGCTCCATTTCATTGGTTCAAACTGGAGCACTGTGCAGTGCAATGATCTTGTCCTTCTGTAGCTCAGTTCTCTTAATTTCGTTACTTTCCTGTTTATGTTGATGGTGCCCACACAAGGAGTGTTACATGACGAGAAATTTTGCCAAAGCTAGAAAATTATAATAATTACACATCTCTAAGGTGTAGCATATGTATATCAGTATCACTGCTTTCATCTGTGTTTGACAGTTCACTGTCATCAGAATCTGAAATTTTTTCTACAAATTCATCACTTTCTAACATGTATGAAATATCACTGGGCAACAGACTATTTTTACTACTTGAAGCCAAGTTTGCATACTGAAATTCTTATTTGTCTGCACAATAGAATGCTATTTTCTGAGACATACGTACATGAACTGCGAGAAGATGAATGCAGCATCTATTCACTGTCTCAGATTCAACACGTACCTTCAAACTAACCATTAGAAGGGAATAAAAATTATACGTTGTTTTGTGTATAGGCACCTTACAGAATTCTGAAGTACTAATAAAAATGTCAATGAAGTAGCATTAGACCATAGAAAATAAACTGATGTTTATATGCTGCAGACAGTGATCTGCATTTGGGTTCCACCATTCATCCAACAGATCACAGCACTTCAGCCGGTTGTCTGGAGTGCAACCTTATAGTCCACAAAAACTAGTAGTAAACATTGTGCCACATAATAATTCAAGTACCAGTGACAAAGGACAAAGTTTGTTATAGACAAATGAAGACCATTCTGATACTACATATATTATGAAAATGGCTGTGATCTCTCTAAAGCTAATGATACTATAAAACATTTAAGAAATTGTTGTGTAGTGTGAGTATACTCATTCTTTGGCATATGATACCTGCAAAATGCTAGTATACTTGGCAATCCCCAAAACTACATCTACTGATGTAAAATCTGATTAAGAGTAGTAGTTTGTTTCCTAAATGTATCAGCACCCCTACAAATTAAACATACAACAGAAATGTATCAAGCAGGACAGTTTTCACATGGAGGGCAAATACTCACCAGTGAAGAGTGATAAGGATGATGGTGGTGGTGGTGGTGGTGGTGATCAACATGTTTACAGAAGAGAGCTGCACTTTTCTGGGTTATTACGCAAGGAGTAGTGGTAATTTCCTACCAGTGTTTCTGGACAACCTATCGGTCCCATCTTCAGGGTTCAAGAATCCACACAGGCTTTCTTTTGGATTCTTGAACCCTGAATTTGGGACCAATAGGTTGTCCCGAAACGTCGATAGGAAATTACCTCTACTCTCTGCGCAATAACCCAGAAGAGCGCAGTTCTCACCTAATTTGCGGTGGAAGCCTGAAATCACACAGCATATTTACAGATCTGAGCAATAAAATTGCACATGTGGCTGAAATAATGAAGTGTTTATACAGCATGTAATTTGATCATTAGAAATTATTTATAGTATCTAAATGTGACAATAACAATACCAGATTTGCAGGCCTGGAAGTCTTTTGTAATGGGAAAGTAGGCTCTTACTTTCTGTATGATACGAGTTAGGCTGAAGAACAGAAAAGATTATGTAGAACAGATTTAAGCCATACTTCTTCCATATAAATATGTAAAGAAAATTTATGTTTGGTACTTGCTTCTGACAGTTTGGTGTGAAATTTTATTAGCTGCATTTGCCATGTTATGGAGAGTTAGATTCAAAGAAATGAAGTAATCCCAGAGGTGCTGATTATTCAAATAATTCTGCACCCACATAGGTACACCCTTTCCTTAAACCCATACAGAATTGAGATCATCATCTTGCTTAACTTAAACTTGGTGAAATGTGCCTGCTTACATGAAACATTTGTGCATGATAACCAAGGTAAGAGTTGCCAAACCTAATTACTGCCTTAACATTGAGGTACAAAGGCAAGAATAACAATACAGTATGAAGAATATTTTTTTATAGCATCTCATGTGATTTTACTTTACAGAAATGTGTTTTGTGTGTGTATGTATGCAAGACATTACATGCATGACATAGACAGTGCATTTTTATGGTAATCACATTCATCTATTCTATTTATAGAAATTAATGCACAGGAAACTGTAATTTATTATAATGTCTGAATGATACTATTCACGATTTGTAACTTAGATGTAATTTATAATATTCTGTGGATGTTTGTATGTGATAAACTTGTCTTGCTGTTTGTAATTTGTGCTAACTTGTGGGATTTTAAATAATTGCAATTATGTTTTCTTTAGGTTTGCAAAGTTCTGAATTGGGTAATACAAATGTGTGTTTACAATAGATTTTTTTTTTTTTAGAAGAGAGCTGGAGTTAATACGGCTTATGAAGAGAGTGAATGAAGGTTTATTACCAACATTTATACAACAAAGCAAGCAGGTAGTTCAGAGTGCTGAATTTGTTTGATCTGCATAAGAGTACAAGCAAACTGTGTGAAGTTTTGATCACATCCAACTGAAGTAATGTTGCAACGAACATATTGTATTGAGTAATGCATAACAGAACCTAAGTATTATAAGCAGAGAGCTTAATTGTTGACATACATGACACTTGGACACAAACTGTATGCTGCAGATTTTTTCTGCTTTTGATCATTCCAGAAATAATTTACGTAGGTAGATTTTTAGATGATTTCAGGCTTTTGTGGCAGTTTAATGCTGCTAATATTTGTCCTGTTTTTGGGTGATGGCATCTTGTAAAAGTAGGCTGTATTGCCAATGTTTCAGTGACTACTTTTTTCATCTTCAAGGTGAAGTGGTGACCTTAGGGCACTTGCCAGTATTTATCATATGTTTCCACCATTAGGACATTGAGCCAGTGGGTAATGAAAAAATATATGTATGAGAAGGGCTGATCAGTCTCATTGCTGAGGGAAGGGAAGTGGTATGGAGTTGGTATGGTGAGAGGAGTCTTGTTCAGAAAGTGTCAGCATTACAGCCCTTTTCTGTACTGTGCTATCATTCCAGAACTGCATCAGTGTAAGTATTTATTTCCAACATTTTGTACGTTATATATTTCAATACAAACACACTGAAGAAATTTTAGGAATGTGATATATACATTAATATTCATCATTCTGATAATTTTTTTATTTGATCAATATTAAATTGTTGAAGAACTTGGGATTAGATAGCATAAGTTAGAGTGTCTGAATTTTTAAATAATGTTACTTGTCTGTTAGTGAATATCATTAATCATTTTCATTTTTATGCACACTACTATTCCATTGGTTTGAATTTTGTACATTATGTAAGAAGCAAAAAAAAAGTTCTGAAATTCACACATCTCAGTTGTGAAACACCAAAGACAGGGTAAAAGAATTCAGTAAATACAGTTCCTATAAAAAAAATAATTCAAGCATGATTGTAGTTCAAAATATAAGATGTTTATTTGAAAAATGTGTACATTATAATTGTAATATTTTCAAAATCACACTTTTGTTTAGCTCTTAGAATATTATGTAATGAAATTTTTGCACATATCAGTGCTTATAATATATATATATATATATGTTATTTACTTTGGACAGATTTTTAGGATGATAAGGCGGCCTCCAATTTCTTAGTATTTGTCATCTTGTTTTGAAGTAGGAACTAACGATGACAATAAGAACATTGTGTAAATCTGAACCCAAGCTCTCCAATGAAACCATTCAAGTTCCTTGATGCTTGTTTGTATAAATATCCGGAGGATAAAAACTTTATCACAAACTGCTGAGATCGTTTTGTGTGTATTAGTTGTGACCCTTATTTTAATACATCATAAATTACAAATATACAGTTGTTACATCAGTATTCTTTTGTCAGACTTGTTTTTGAATGCAGCTTGTTTATTCAGCTGATATTTATCAATATTTGAAATGTAGTGAAATGAATAAATATTTGAGTGTTTTACTTTATGTAAATTGCTTTGGCTATGCATTTGAACACCATTAGGAGGATTAAACAAGAGAGAATGGATTTGAATGAGTCATACCAGTGTCTGATCCGTGCTGGTGGTGTTAAATCTATTAGACCAGAACATCAATACCATGCAAAAAGCATAAGAACACTCTTGCATGCTAGTAAGGAGATTGATCTAACAGTAAAAAAAACATGCAGCTGTAAGAAGTATGATGCATAGTAAAACCATTTGAAAATATGGTAAGAAAAGGTAAATTTATTGTTATACAAGCCATTATATCCTATAAGGGAAGTGGAGGTATAACTGTAATTGTTCTTACTCTCAGCAATAAATGGTCAGCTGCACACACTGGCCACTTTACCCCTGGGGAAACAGCTCCTGGTACCCAATGAATTAGAGGCTGGTTGGGCTGCAGAGCTGCTGTGAATATTTTGTAGCATAGGTAAATCTCTTGCTCCTGTCAGGAAATACCCTAGACTGTATAGCCTAATGTTTTTCAACTGCCGGGCCCCGGCATCAATTATACTGGGCCACGAGAGGTTCTGGAATTTGTCATCTCAGTTTTCTAAGCAATTTTCATGAATAAATGTTTTATAATGGAAATATTCTGAGGAGAAAAATACTCGTGAGCGTGTTGAAAAACTGTGTTGACGGAAACATGTTGTAATAAAGTAAATATTCAGACCAAGATGTTGGCCTGAGGAAACTACAATATGCTACAAGATTTCATTAGTCCATTGGTAACTAATTTAAATGTAATTTTATATTTGTCAACATGTCACACCATATACATAAGTGTATTAATACTCTTTATGATTATGCCACAATTAATTATTAATACTTACGTTAGTTTAATGTATGAACTTAAAAAAAATGGAAAGGTATTTACGAGTAAATTTGTTGGGACCGGGCCCTCGTTTTATGAAAAAAGAATATACCAGGCCGCGGATCTCACAAAGGTTGAGAAACACTGGTATAGCCCACAGCTTAATTACTATACTGACTGTGCTATTCCATCTCTGAAAATGTGGTAGGATTAAATACATACTAAGGGACTCAGTACATCAAAGTACATTACATACGTACATACATACATTAACCCTTTAAACGCCGAGTTAAATCCTATCTGCCATTTACTAACATTATTATGAGTTCACCATATTCGTCACGTTAGCAGGATAAGGGTTAAACAAGTTCAAATTAAATATGGCGGATGCTTGCTATAACTACTGAACTAAAATGCAATTCCCCTCCCCCAAGAAAAACAGATTAATAAGGACCTAATGCGTACAAAATAGTGACTAACTTATAAGAGGCTATCAGAGGATGCAGCACATTCTACGACAGACTGGTACAGAACATGACCTCCCAATACACTTCATACAGTAATGAGGCTGTTATGTGGTATACAAGTGTACGTGCAGGACACCCAACATCTTATAAAATGTGACGCCGCGTTGACTGTCACACCATGATAGTTGTTTCGCAGGATTTTGTTGCTTCAGGTTTTAAGCGGTCTAAACCTGAACAGTAAATTTGTACCAGACTGAATGGTGTCAATCTGAGGAGACAGTAATCGTCACTACTTCAAACAAAGTTTGCCAATGGGATTTGCTGCATTAGGTACCAGGCTCCGACACCGACAGACCCAAAATGTTTTTTTCATCCTGGTCCTCCACTCTGATCCATGCTCCACGTGCGTCACTATTTGGACGCGGACCACGGATCATTAGGTAAACCTCCCGTTCGTCCGGGTCATTTGCCTTTGCGCAGTAACCGTAGGGAAATTTATGTCCTCCATGTTGTCTCTGCACAACCTGAACAGCTACTGTTAACTACTCTGATCCATGCTATTAACTTTCTTTACAATTGCCATGGCGGAACACAGGGCTGTGGTCTTTAATGTGCGCTGAGGTTAATGTTACATCCTATCACTTGTTTCATTTACCGGCACTAAAAGGTATATGATGAAGGGCGCTTTTAGGATTATATGTAACTCTAGTTCGGGAAATCGTTACCATGCCAATTAAATGTTTGATGTTATTATGTGTGTAATAATAGCACTGTCTTCCTTTTTGTAAATAGCAGACTGGCCAATTCGTAAAATATGGGGAATACCGTGTCTGCTGCTGAAATTACAGCAGCACATATTATGGGTTCTACAGAAGAAGGTTTTACACCCGGTCGACCTCGGACATTACAGGGAAGTGCGCCACCTTCGTGCCCCATGCACAAAAAAGAAGTAATATTTTATTAATTATTACTGTTATTATGACTGGTTGGCATTTTTAATAACCGAATCAGGGGCTTATGGTGAAGTGTTCTATTAAAAGTGCGTTAGTAATAAGGCTGTATGTTTTTTTTGTACTAGTAGCTTCTCAAAAAGTACTTTGCTCCATGATGTTGGTTCATAACAAGGTTTGGTGTTTTACCAGCTTTTCTAATTGCCTGACATATTGTAAGGTGTTCTTTTCACCTTGTTTCAAGTGAAATCATGTTTTTGCTTTGACAAATGATTTGGATGAAATATCTTAATATGTTGTAGATTTGGAAAATATGATGAAAAACTGATATTCACTCTTCATTACCTCTAATATGACTGATAGGAGGCAGAGGCAGAGTAAGATTGGAGCTAGCCTAGATGTTAAGAAGTTACTGACATCAAGGCTTGTAACTTATGGTCACTTTATATCGTTGGCTGTCAAATATATTATTTGTCTGTATGCAGTATGCAGTTTTTTCTGAATTCAGAAGCAGTATCTTTTTCCTTATTTATTCGGAGATGCCATTATGGTTATTTGGTATACAGGAGCCTGGTTTAACTGGAAAATATCATTTGTCATTGGTTTAAACATTAAATTATGGGCATAGTATGGAAATTATGTAGCCATAATGCACATTAATGAAAACGTGTCATCGTGTTTGTATAGTGCACTCCATTTTTTTAATTTTTTCTTGTGCTGTTTGGAGTTTATGTTCAGTGTTGCATATGCCTTTTTTTTTCTGTCAGTTATTTAGGTTAACTTGTGCTGAATTTACCCAGAAGTACATTGGTTAAGTCAACTCGACATCCTACCACTTTTTGTGCTGTTTTCCTAGTTATTTGGTTATGTCAAGAAAGCATCAGCCTCAAATTTTATATTACAATGTAGCTGTATTATGCATTTTACTGACAAAATTTTTAAACTTGCAGCAGAATTACATGAGTAATGAAGGTCAGCATAAGCTTAACTGAAGACTAGATTCTTAACCTTGTAACTGATGTACTTGAGTGACAGCATGTGTAATTACCAAGTTAGAATATCAAAGTAATTGAGGTAGAATTGGGCATGCTGTATTTTGGAATAGAGGTAAAGGTTAACAGTTACTTAGCAAATCGTGCGAAAGTCATATGCACACTCTTAGTATCATGTTATAGGGACTATCATTTCTGCTTCATATTGAGGTCATTTCACATTGAGATAGGAGCCAGAGGTTCACTGTTTTGCATAAACTTTGTTGTAATTCTTATCATTCCCTGTAGACAAATGGTGTTTGCTTTCTTCCACATTCTCCCCAACTCATCATTTTTAATAACAGTTATTAACAGTTCTTTACTTTTTCTAAAAAGAGAGATGCTTAGGTATGAAAAGGAGAGGGAAGAAAAGCTATATTGACATATCAAAATATGTACTGTAGTATTGAAAAGTCTGATATGCCATGACTATTTTATGTTTTTGTTCAGACTTTTCCTTTCCTCTGAAAAGGTGATCCTTTTTGACATACTGTTGCATATACTGACAAAAAAAGGTCCTACATAATCATTCACTTACCTTCTGCATTAGTATGTGAAAATCTCTTGTATCAGACATTCATAACATTTGCTCATTTTTTTTAGGTCTTTACACCTGGATGTCCAGTAGCCAGAAATGATGATATCAATCCTTTAAATATGGTAATGATTGACACCTTATAAATATGTTCATGTGCATTTTTAACCAGAACATCCTGCATGTTTTAGAGAAGTTTCATAAATAATGTGTGCCTTCTTTTTATGCAGATGCCCCCGCCAAACCAACTTCCAGCACCAGATCAACCATTTTCTCTTCCAACCAAGCGGCAGGTATCTTCCATTCCCAAAGCTGGTACTGAGAATGAGTTCTGGGTTTATCCATCTCAGCAGGTATGTTTACAAATGTTCCATTAAGTCAGATACCTGGGATAAAATGTTGGCCTTACTTTGAACTGCACATTAATTGAAAATATGTCTGTTCCTCGAATAGTAGCCAAGTACTAGCACAGAAACATTAAATAATGGGCAGGCTTCAAAGGCGCCAGATACTAGCCCAGAAACTGGAAATAATGGGTGGGTCTCAATTATTGAGATTTAGTGCAAAAAATGTGACGTAGCTATCTACTAAAACAGAAACTGTATATAGTTGATGGGTTTCATTAGTAGTCATACCAGCATTCAAATATTAGGTCCTGCTGTACAAAATATAATTGCCCACGTAACCTGGACCTCAGAATTTGTGCACCCTTGCTTGTATCCTATTTGCATCAACTGGTAATTGTTTCAGAAAAGTCAACTCAGCCTTGAACTTGTTGTAGATGTTCTGGAATGCAATGCTTCGTAAAGGGTGGCGTTGGAAGGATGAGGACATTGCACCAAAGGACATGGATGATATTATTCAGATCCATAATGCAAATAATGAACAAGCATGGCAGGAGGTTTTGAAATGGGAAGCTCTTCATGCTAGGGAATGCGGTTATCCAAAATTGAAGAGCTTTGGAGGCCGTGCAAAAGATTACTCACCCCGTGCACGTATCAGGTACTGGATGGGGTAAGTTAATCATGTTTTTGTTAGCACTGTTATCTTCATTCAGTAGTGTACATGGCATTACAAGTGAAGGTAATACAACTCTAAAAATAAGTGAATTGGTATTATTCATTTATTTGTTCCCTCATTTTAACACTCAAAATCTGTTAATGTGAATAGAGATACCATATATGTTTCATTGTTGAGGTATTAACATGTAGATCTGAGCTTTCAATGATATGAATTTTTAGGCATGTTTCCAAGATTGTGAAAAGTGACCATTGGCTTTATCATGACTGTTAGTCCATCCTTCTGTCCGCATGGAACAATTTGGCTGCCAGTGAATGGATTTTCAAAATTCTGTCAAGAAAATTCAAGTTTCATTAATGTATGACAAGAATAACATGAAGACCTATAAGGATTTATGTAATATCTCACGAAATTTGTTTTAAAATGTGAAATGTTCCCAGCTTATGATGTAGAGAAAATCAAAACACACATTTTATGTTCAAGAAATTTTTTGTAAAAATTGTGCCATATATGAGATAATGTGGAAAAATACGGTAGAACTGGACAGGCCACAGGTGACAATATACTATGATGTAGAAAAGATATGATGGTCATGCTGGATAACTAAAGCAAGAATACAGACACACACTCATAATATTTATTTCTTCATAACGGTTTAATTCTATCTGATCTCTTAAATGCGTTATGGCACCACTTACAATAACTGAGAAATTATGCAGTGACTTATCTGTCATTATATGTTTAGCCAAACTCCACATCTCAAGAAGGCCTTGAACAAGCAAACGTTCTTTTGTTTCAGTGCCGCATTTATATGTAATGTCTGAAGACAGTGAAAATCAGTTGGAATATATATATTTTTTAAAATATAGGTACATGTAACTTGCATTGTTGCCAGTGGCATAAATTTGCCGTAAGAGAATTGTTGAGCAACACTGAGTATCATTATATAGTTGACACTGAGGCTGGCTGCGCACAAGCGATTTTAGTCATTGTGACTATTGTGCTCCCCAAATGGAACACAGGGTTGTATATGGAAGCGCACACAAGGGTGACTATTTAATCATGGCGATGAAAAAGTCGCAGCATGTTCCATTTCAAGAGCAACACGATTTTTGCCTGATGACTGCTTGTTCAATTGAAACACAAAGAAATAAATGGGTGTTCACGCACATATGACTGTCGCCTCATTTTCTTGGTGTGAAACCAGCACCGTCAAAGGCCATTTCCTTGTGGTAGCGTGGTCCTAATAGAAAGAATTTGTTTCCATTATGGCATTCAGTGAGGTGTATGATTGTGAAATGTTGGTTTTGGAAATTGAAAGATGTTCTGTATGACTGTTCGCTGAAAGAATACAGTGACAAAGGTTTGAAAGAGAGACTGTGGGGAGAAGTGTGTGAGGCTGTCATTTCTGAGTGGAGCCAACTGGATGGCCCAGAGAAATGTGAAAAAGGTAAGCAGTGTTGTTTTTTAATATCTTTAACACAAATGCACAGGTTTATATTAATCTGTTGTAAAATATGAAGATGCTTAACTTACAAAGGAAATTGACCTTAGCTGAAAGCTACTATTTCCTAGTGGTACGTGGCACAGGTATATATGATTCTTCAGGGTATGTCAGATTCCAAATCTTACTTTATGGTACTGCCAAGGCATAGCTCTGTGTGGTGATGTAAAATACTTGGCGAAATAGTCTATCACATGCTCTCCTTTGGTGTTTCCTCTTGTCTCTGTAGCAAGAATGCTTTCAAGATTACTTTCATACAAAGTATCCTCTAGCTGAAACCCATTGTTTAGGTGAGCAAAATTATGCAATATGCAGCAAGCCTGTACTATGCTATCACAAACCTGAGGAGTTACATTTAGTGGTCTGTGAAAAATCCTCCACTTATTTGCCAGAATACCGAATGCACGTTCTACCATTCGATGAGCTCTTCTTAATCTGTAGCTGTATATTCATTGTTGAATGCTAAGATTTCTATTTGGGTAGGGCCGTAACACGTGTTCTGACAAGGCGAAAGCCTCGTCACCCACTATCACAAATGCCATGCATTTCCCATTCTCGTCATTAGGCAACGGCTGCTCCCTGGGATTCACAGTTGTTTCATTTCCAGTTTCCTTCCTATGTTTGAATTCTTAAAAACACTGGAGTCACTAGACTTTTCAACTGCTCCAACATCTACTAAGATAAAACAGTAGTTTACATCTACCAAAGCCAAGAGTAAAATTGAGAAGAAGTGTTTGTAGTTAAAAAACAGAGATCCACTGCTAGATGGCATTTTTATTCGAACATGTTTCCCATCCACAGCACCAGTGCAGTTGGGAATTCCGTTCTTCAATAAAAGTCATTAGGTGTATTCACCCAGTAATCTTCCATCTTTTCAGGCATTTCTGTTGCTTTCAGACATTTCCAAATACTATTGCAACAATCCCTGACAATTTCCTGCACAGTTCTTTCTCCTGGGAGGTATTCAAAGTGCAATTAAGTAAAGCTGTTACCCATTGCTGGATACCTGTAACCAATTTTACTAACAATATTTGGGTATGTAGTAATGTAATTAGGCGTAACATCTATGACTGATCTGAAAATATGTTTCTTATTTTTGTAGTTTAGTGAAAGAAGTTCAGGGAAAATGGAAGAATATGAGAGTCTGTTTCCGAAGGGAACTTCATGTGCAAGAGCAGATGAAGTCTGGAGATTCTGGTACAAAAAGGTGAAAATATATGTATTTTGAGCAAAGGCTGTTTCTGATACCTCAGACACAAGATCGTGCCACCTCTTCAAACTATTCACCAATGACAGGCTGCAATGGGCAAGAAGACATTGATGTGAGACCAGAGGATGAACAAGGTTCAAGTGGTGGTACATCAAAAAGTTTTACTTGTTGAAAGCAACAGCGCGAAAGTGATACCTCATGAAAGATAAATTATGAGCAGCAGTTGCCGGACATCCTGAAAGAGAAGAGTGGACACATTGTTGAGGATGAAACTTTCTCATTTTCTCTTGTACCAACATTTAAAAAACTGAATGATGACCAGAAGTAATGGGCAAAGATGCGAGTGCTGGGCATTATGAGGAAAGCCAAAAATATGGTGTTACAGCCACAGTATGCACAATGTTTTACCACAACAACTTCTTTACCACAGACAAATGAGTATAATTTCCAATCCCAAAACACATCAACAATGTCAAATATTCCAAACAACAGAACTGTAAATTCCCCAGCTGTGTTGGATGCATTATCCAATCAATCATCCAGACTTTTGGATATCTGATAGACAAAACTGTAATGAGTAATAAATATTCTGAATTTTTTTATCTGTTCCTGATAAACTATAATGAATAAAATGTGTATAAAAAGTAAGACAGAGGTTTTCTTTTACCTTAAGGTCACTCCTAATCTTCCTTCTGGTGGCACGGACTTTCTCATTCTGGTATCTTGAAGTGTAAGACTTGGACCCAGCAAAACCAACAGTTAATCAAATGTTGCACTAGACATTCTGAAGTATCTAAAAAAACTTGTGGATGTGCCTTCAGGTCTTTGTACAGGGAGTAAAATTTTCCTTTAAGTAACCTTTGACTCATTGGATGTACCAAAAACTTCTTTTTTTCTTTTACGTATTGCGTTCCAAGCAACAAAGCCCATACCAGTGCTATATCCTTGCAGCTCATGATGTAATGAATCAGTGCAAGGAGACTGTCACTCTAGTGTGCAGCTTCGCATGAAAGATCGCCAGCATCTTAAATCGCTGCTGCTTCTGTCACAGAGATTAAAATTGCTCGTGTGCGGTAACCCTGAATGTAGATCAAAAACACACAGGGAAGGTATTGTTGCATTTCCACTAGAAAATTGTTATGTGAACACACCACAATATTACTTTGCCTATCTTGTTGATTCATGGTTTATATAATGACACTTTTGCAGCACTGTAATATTGTGTGAAAATGGCATGATCATCATGATGTATTTTTTCATAATGTGTATAAAAAATGTTCATTTCAGTGACATTTAATTTTGAGCCTCTGAAGTGAAAGTTGCGAGGAGAATTTTGTTTTATCTTATATTTGTCCATTTTAATTTGTGTTTACATAAAACCCAATGAAACTTATAATTATTCATAGAAGTGACTTATTGACAAAATAAAATGAAAATATTGATATCGTCTTAAACTTTCAACAAAACTGTCTGTATGTAATGTACTGTGTGTTTAAATATAAGAAAAAATAATCTGTAGCCTATGTAGGTAGTGTGATTACTTTGTAACAGTGGATTTATATTTGGAATAAATTAACTCCAAGGACAGTGGGGACCAAGAATTGTGATCATTGTATTTCACGATTATTTATGACCCTGTTTAATATTCTCCATAGTTTTTGAAGAATATAGAGGAAGCTGTCACTGTGTGTTTTATGGTGCTGTCGCAGCATTGACCATTGTTACCTCAGGAGTAAAGTGGCTTGGGCATGAAGCTGAATTCTCACCCCCCAGTTAGAGTTGAGGAACTATACTTTTACTCTGCCATGTGTTTTCATGATGTCAAGCTTAATTGGTACTGGGTGCAATTTGTTCGTGCTTTTGCAGTGCAGTTTTGGAAAGTGACGTAGCTTCATTCTGTCTGTCCATCCATCTGTCTGCATGAAGCAACTCAGCTGCCACCAGATGTATTTTCATGAAATTTTATGCTTAGAATTTTTTACTAAAATTGTTGACACATTCCAGCTTTCTTTGAAATCAGAACTTGGCTATGAATGTACCAAAAGTGTTTCATTCTGCAGACATTTTCTAACTTGTTGTTACTGGGCTTGTCCCTTAATGGGGAAGGTGTTTCCAGAAATGAGACACTCACCATTAAGATACGCACAGCTTGCAACAGAAATGTTCATATTGATGTGTTGGACATTAATCCCCAAGAACTTGAAAAGGGTGTTTCATGAGTGAACACTGTAACTGAATGACATATTCACATTTTTGGAAACTTTGGCATGTAATTTGGTAGTAATGAGGGAATGCTTGTGATTTTTTTTTCTTTTTACAGATATGAGCTTCCATTTGATCGTCATGACTGGATTATTGATCGCTGTGGAAAAGAAGTTCGGTATGTTATTGATTACTATGATGGTGGTTCAGTTCAGCCTGGAAGTTACCAGTTTGCAATTTTGGATGTTCGTCCAGCTATGGATTCGTGGGAGAACATTTGGGATCGTATGAGAGTGGCTTATTGGCGCTGGGTTTACAGCAGTGATACAAGTTCAGATACCACAAACAGTTAAAGGTTCCATATGTCTCCTTATCATAAGTAGGTGTTTCTTTCTGGTCTCCAAAGTGTGTGATGTTAATAGTATATACAGAGTAGCATAGTTCATGAATTATTGCATTGCCATGTTTTGAAGGATGCACCAATTAAGTCCACATGGAAATATGATTTGAAGGGAATAGAAAATTTATGTAAAGAAACATCACTCATGTTCATGCATATATTATGTTCTGTTTTAATTTATTTTGAATAAAATATTATAAGGGTTTGTTGTTTGTAACATGTGCTGCTGAATGACCTCTTCAGTGCTTGCATGACATTAACGTATGTGACCAACAGGCTGTCTTGAGCTAAGTAGACATTTAAATGGCATGTAAATTCATCATAATTCGTGGCACACCTAGACAACATAAGATTCGTACTGTACATGTTTGTAGTAAGTGGAAATCATATCGACAAATTCCTTTCCCTCAAGTAAAATGAAATGTAGTTAAAAAAATCTCATTATTACGAGGGAGAGTCAAATGAAAACCTTAAAAGTGCGATAAAAATTTGAAACAGCTCGATTGTCTTGTAAGTTGACAACAATGATACTCATGGTTTGAAGAGTGGCCAACAGGTGGCAGTACAATACAGGAATGCAACAGTAGTAGTGTAAAGATGGCAGCCCCTCTTGCATCATGCACCAAAGAAGAACAGTGTTCTGTCATCCATTTTTTAAGCAGTGAAGGGGTGAAACCCAACGAAATTCATCGATGAATGAAAGTTCAGTATGGTGATGCATGTCTGTCACTACAGCAACTATATGAGTGGACTAGGAAGTTCATGAACGGCATTAGTTCTGTAAGAGACTCTCCTCGACCTGGTCAGGCACACCGAGTAGTGACACCAGAAGCCGTTGCAGCAGTTGAAGCCATCGTGAAGGAAAATTGCCGCGTAACAGTGAATGAAATGGCCGCACATCTGGATATGGGTTATGGTGCAGCACACCATATCGTTCATGATGTTCTGCAGTTACATAAAGTGTCTGCAAGGTGGGTACCACACCACCTGACTGCAGAATTGAAAGAACGACATGTTGATGCCTGCCAGCAACTTTTGAAACGCTTTCAAGCAGAAGGTGATGGCTTTCTAGGAAGAAATGTTATGGGAGATGAAACCTGGGTCTACTACCACCAGCTGGAAACCAAGAAAGCGAGCAAGGAATGGTGCCATACCTCCTCACCAAAACTGAAAAAATTCTGCACACAACCTGCAGGAAAGGTTATGTTGACTCTCTTTTTGGATGAGCGAGAGGTAATTTTGGAGCACTACATGTCCAGGGGGAACACTGTGACCAGTGCAACATATGCAGATCTAAAGAATGACCTGCGTATCGCACTCAGTTCCAAACAACGTGGGCATCTGAGTACAAGTGTTTTGCTCAACCATGACAATGCTCAGCCCCATACTGCCCGTTTAACTGTTGCAACAATTCAAGATTAGTCCTTCGAGTGTCTTCCACATCCACTGTACAGTCAAACCTCGGTTCACGAATGCCTTGGATCATGAACAATTTGGTTTACGAACAAATTTTCCGAACACAAAGCATCTCGGATGACGTACTGTGTCTTGAGTTATGAACGCGCAAGCCGTCAACATCGTGGAGCAATAAGCTGGGAGTATCAGCGTTGGCAGTATTTATAGAATGATCTAGTGGAAAAAACCCCAAGTCAGCAACACCAATCGGCGAGAGCGTCAGTTGCTGTCTAGCTTTCGTTCACTCGAATTCACTGTGCCTTCTCTTTAAATAGGACACCATGGGGCCAAGAAAGGCAATGATAACAGCAAAATGAAAAGAAAAAATACCAATATCGTGATAGGTGTTAAGAAAGAAATCATAGCCAAACATGAAAATGGTGTTCGTGTCTCTGATCTTGCTACTCAGTTTGGGATGGCAAAATCAACGATCTGTACTGTTCTTAAAAACAGAGAGACAATCAAGAAAGCCGATGTTGCAAGAGGAGTGACAGTTATTACTAAACAAAGATCACAGATGATTAACCCTTTGACGCCTAACGACGACTATAGTGGTCGTACCGCACCGCTTTCCTCTAAATGTTGCATTTTATATATTTATTCAACAAATACAGGTACTGAATATTTTAAACACGGTATATACTCTCCGTTTTTTCCTCTTCAAAATGCAGTTTGTTTCGTAAATCTAACATATTTAGTTC
>Ga0123357_10000703_pt1 | contig 33607 bp, 20 predicted proteins | sample TergutEmb28metaG_FD_89873 | JGI IMG/M metagenome (GOLD analysis project Ga0123357, IMG submission 89873) | Embiratermes neotenicus P4 segment gut microbial communities from Petit-Saut dam, French Guiana - Emb289 P4 | ecosystem: Host-associated > Arthropoda: Insects > Digestive system > Gut ... | reverse complement strand
TGGCCCAGGATAGAGGCAGGTGGCGGACGCTTGTGAGTGCGGTAATGAACCTTCGGGTTCCGTGAAATGCGGGGAGTTTCTTGATTAGCTGCAGACCAGTTGGCTTCTCAAGAAGGACTCTGCACCATGGAGTAAGTAAGTATTGTAGTACTAGTAGTAGTAGTAGTAGTAGTAGTAGTAGTAGTAGTAGTATGATTTTTTAATACGTTCTTTTTTTTCTCGTTGTAGCTCGTTTCCAACCTTCATCTTCATGTCACACATCTAGGCATGAAGTAGGAATGTTAGCTACACCAGTCCCTCATAAAGCACATATCCTACAAGGAATAAAGTAGATGCCCCACTCTGGGTTTGAAAGCGCTATCGAAATCTACACCGCTGACACTACCAAAAGAGTCTCAGAACGCACGACCATTGCGATGACGAACAGTTGCCGTTAGTTACGTCAGTCTCGCAAACTGCGACTGGTGAGTGGGCTGACGCACAAGAATGTCATAGGTTTGTAATCATTACGTGTATTTCGGGAGTGGAAAAAATGCCTATTAGCACACTTGAGTCTGGCCGCTAATCTACGTATATACAGGGAGGCATTTATACCTGGGATACTGGCCAAATAGCGCAACTTCCTAAAACGTGTACTCCACTATCTGGTTTGAATCTTAGTCAGATTACCAGCCACAATGGCTCACTACTGTCGCGGTTTTCCTCAGTATCGTCACGCGACTGCCAGGATATTCCTCTCAAATAGACTACGACCATTCAAAATTCTGGACACAAACATCCAAGGCGAAACGCATTTGGACCAAAATTATAACACATAAATCGAGCGCTCCACATGGCGAGAAGCCAAAATAGCTCAGTACGTGAAGTGTCTGCGGCCACTTTTCGTCGCCATGCCACACCACGCCATGCTCACATACTGACAGTAGACTTCAAGAGAAAACAATCGTCTGCGCAAATAAAGTACGGCACTACTTAACAAAAATCTGGACACTACGTGCACATGAGCGGGCAGATTCGTGCTCCGCCCCATTTATGTTTCACGAAAGAACGTCAGCAGCAACCGATGTGACCCAGCGTAGCGAGGTGTGCCGTAAAGAAAAATATCTTGCTCTTGTTAGGATTCGAGCACAAGCGGCAAGCCGGAGCCAGCCAGTGATCAGGCACAGTTACATGGAAGTCAGAATAATGGGGCAGACTCGACGGCTGTTTTCAGGATCGCCGTGCCTTACGTAAAATTCGCAAGGCTCAAGGTAAATCAACAAATCACCTGTCGTGTGGTAACACCGATAATTGGGAAAAACAGAAAAGGACAACAGTTAGCCAGCAGCAAGTCGATAAATCCAGCATTATCCCGTAGAGCAGAGCAGTTATGATATGTACTGTACCACCCAATTCGGTATAAAAAAAATGTGAATTTCACCCACAGAAGGCAATTCTACGGTTCGTTAGGATTATCTGAATAAACACCAATTACTTCCCCTAAAACACTATGTTTTCTGTGATGATGAATTGGATTTTGAAACGTTATTTAGCTGAATTACAGACTTCAAGACGCAATACACATTTCCATAGGAAAGGCTCTCCAAACTTAAGACACTAGAAAAATGCAAGACTTTCTGTCTTTATCATTATCGTGGCGTCACTCATTCACTCACTCACTCACTCACTCACTCACTCACTAACACACACACTTTCGCGTTTTAAGATATCAACCGTTACACATATTAGCACGCAATACATCGCGAAAGCTGAATGAATGTGAAAATACGTCTACACCTGATCTCTGAAACCATCCTAAGGATTTCGACAACGGCAATGACGAGCTGCATCACAATACAGCTGGACACGTTCATATCCACAGGTCCTTGCCACAACGCACAGCGACATAATGCAAGACTATACTCACGCAGGCTACCTAACCTAACCTCGTATCAGCCTCTTTCATTCGGACGCCTTGTGGACAGCAGCAGCCGACACACGTTACAGCAGCCCAACGTATTAACAAAAAATAGCTCAACTTTCCAGCCAAGCTCCCCAACGAGATTTCCAAACATTTATAAAATGAAGCGGATTAAACCCAAGACGATACCAAGTTTACAGACGTTTCGTAAATGTCTACCCGCCAGCAAATCCGTAAACCTAATTTAGTAAATGAATATAGAAAAGAGTTCAAACCATTCTTTATCTGAAACGTTGAGTTCGGTTTCACCCTTTACAATACAGTCGACAATTACAGGGCTATTAGGATTCAGCACCTGTTTTAACTTTAGAAAACTCCGAATACTTCCAACGCGCCGTGACTGACTAAGCAAGCGTCTATACACTACGTATTCTGTAGCATGTATTTTGACAAATTTCAGGCGTCAAAAGGTTACGTTTTCAAAATTAATGCTCACGCGAAACATACCCACACATACGGAGTCATGTTTATCGAATTAGTACCGCAGACTGACGCGGTTCACTCGTTAACACTCTAGCTACTGCGCATTCGAGAGATTCTAAGGTCGATGGCCGGTCCAGAACTCAGTATGCTTGCCAATTCGCTAAACAAATTGTGAGTTAATTCCTTAAACCTGGCCAGGAACTACCCTTTCCCCTGAGAGGATGGACACTGTCACTGCGATCAAAATAAAGATTACCGCCTTCTGGGATGTGAACCTGAAGATGAAGGCAGTACGTTTCTCCAACACACCATGCAGTTTATATCACACTACGCTACACTTCCTAAACTAATCACTGAAAACTATCAGCATGGCTACACACCACAGACAACGGCATATATATAGTGGTACTGTTTCATCCCGCGCAGTCCCTGCTTATCACAGGATAGGTTGGGTGAGATACAAAATTTATTAATTAATGATTTAATAAATTAACGGTTTATTTAACTACGATATCAGAGGTTCATACTACACAGCGTCAAATGTTATGATAAGTGAATAATGAATTGGCAAGAAAAGGAAGGAACGTGGAAAGATGTCGTCACGGCCTTTTAGATGCGTTTTCGTGGAAGTTACTCATGATACAGAATTCCATGGCTGAGATTAGCATTATGTAGCTCCCAAATACAAGCCAGTAACCTTACCATGTGGATAAAATTGCTCGACAAACGGAACTGATCTGAATGAGTGAACCCGGACACTGCCTACAACTGAAATGGCGGTGGCTCGATTAAATGATGGCGCCTAGATGGTCGGAAGTGACATAACCATTACGAATGAAATGGGACGACAGCGGAAGCAGCTGTGGCCTACATCCACTCGTCTGACCAGAACCGTCAGGACAGGCAAACGAGTTTATTTATATAGTGTACCCAAGAAAAAGAAGCAGTGACGCAAAGTAGTTTGCCGTCGGCTAATGTCTTATTCCCGTTTAATACGAACGCCGGGCGGAACAACAATTTCCAGGTACAGGAGAAAGTTCGAAAATCGTCGTTCGTCTGCCTCCGTTTAATATACATTACATAGTTTATAAGCGCTCCGGTCGATTCACCACAGATCCTCTCCGGTACAAATGATGAAAGCCTACATCATGAGCGCACGTGACACACACCGCGTTCCCCATCTGCAACATTCGTGCACAGTCATATTAATCAGCTGACAGCGGAGCTCGGGTGGAATGCTGGCAATTTTAAAGGTAAGCATCGAAAGAAACTACTGACACTGCTTAAATTCAGCTCTGCGTTCGACTCCCACATCCACACGTGTCTCACACGCCATGAGCTCATCACAAAAGACACACTTGAGATGCACATGTACAAATCGCATTACCGTAGTTATTGTTATATTGTTAATATCGGTGTTTTCACGGTGCTGCGCCGCAGCGGACAATGAATATTGCGGCTCCTTGAGATGCGACGCCGTGTAATTTAACAGCTGAACTTAATAGTCAGAACTAAAGTTTCTGGTAAGAAGAATAGGCTGCAAGGGGAAGCACCAAACCAACTAGAAGTTAATTATGGGCGGAAACTCGCGCGAACTTAATTCGACGGCCCTGGTCCTTTTACGCCTTGGGTTTCAAGATCCACTCATCTGTAAATGTAAGAAGTGTGGCGCGCTAATCCGACGTCGCGCGAAATTTGACTTAATGCGTCGTGAACGGTTGCGGTTTATTACAAACAACGCGCGTGACTGTCACGCTATTACCAATGATCCGTTACCAAGTCCCGCTTGTCTTACACTCGACCTATGCGTGCCACGCAGACACACTGGTTTTCAGTAACGTAATATAAATCTTTTACACGTATTGTCCGATAAATGTGATTTAGCAATAACGCGCCCTGCTCTGTACCAGAAGTGCCAAGCACACGACCGTGACGCTCTGTTATTGAAGTACTGTCGTGGAACACATGTCTCTGAACTTCGTGACACAAAATTCACGGCAGGCAACATTTACTCCTGAACACCTAACAGAGAGGCGCTTCGCGTCTCCAAAGACACGAAAGTGAAACGATTCCACACGTCACACACAAAAAAAGACACTGCATTAACTGTGAAGGCAAGTTTCAGGAATAAACTACGATGACTTGTGAACACATGTTTACACTCCCGTAATCAAGAGAGTTGGCCATGGCTGACATAACGTTCTTCATTTCTCCGAAGATGAGCTAAAGTGGGGATGATGGCGGAATCAACCACCCGTTAACGAAGATGTGTCAAGGACGGAAAGAGTGACGCGTAGTTGTACGTACAGTACATATTCCACGCGCCTGGTCGCTCTGGCGACTAAACTTTGTATAGTGGTCTAATATTATAAACTTAATGTTTTCGTTTTTTAAACAAAGAAACGTGTTATCAGTTGACATGCACCGAGCAGACAGGGCCAGGTAACCGCGAGGCTCCCGGGTCACTCCAGAACTGCGGGTGCCGCTTAGATCAACAACACTTACTCAGCCTAACACAACACAGGTTTACTTTAATTCAATTTGTTACCTTTAAATGTGTGTTACGTGTGTGTATTTCATTTAGTAATAAACACAATGGGATGGCTTCCATAAAGACTGATACGCAGAATTTGGGTGTGGCGGTTCAAGGTTTGGAAAATTTGTGGAATCCTGATGTACCGTACATGCTGGTAGTTATCGGGTACCATGACTTTTTATTTAACCATTAGCATACAATCCTCCATTCCTGCTTGGAAGAGACAGAATTCCAAGTAAAAAGAAGAAAGAAAGAAAGAAAGAATGAATGAAACTGCATGAAATAAATATGATCATCCGAAAAACAAAACAGGCCCACTTTCTTCAGCTGTAATGGTGAATTTTAAAACTACGCGAGATGAGTGACGATCACACAGGCGCGGCATCTGCTATTTCAATACGACATTCAGAATGCATCACATTAAAACTTTAACACAAAGTCGTGAATTGAGAATATCGGATAAAAGAGGGAATGCGGGCTGGAAGATGTGGCACAGTTAAAACATTACAAAAACAAACGAAAGCACACATATACAAAGTATAAAATATATGAAAACGATCATTTCAGAACAGAAATACACGGCATCTGGCACCACAGGAAAGGAAATCGACGGATGATACGGTAAGGCTAGCTGTGTCAACACTGTTGGAGCATATGGGCCAAAAACACACTTCCTTCACGGGAAAAGAACATGAGACGCCATTCGCACCGCATGAGCATCAAAACCGATCAAAACACACACTCTTCATTCTAAATCTAACTCAATACACAATTTCTGGAAAATTCCAAAGAAGCAAAATCCGTGCCAAAACTACACCACTAAACCCACCAATACTACAGTTGACAACAAAACTGTTCACAGTCATGAATTAGACAGGTTTGCCTGAACACAATTCAGTCAACATACCCATACGTAAACAAAGATTACCACACTACACAGTATCTCAGTTAACAACGGTACAGCACACAACTATAGCAGCCTTGCCCTCTATACTTTTACGATGGCTTCTTGAGATTCATGTCTCCAGCTTTCGGATGATGAAAACGTGTTGTGGCGAGCTGGTATGTTTACTGTTCGGAGTGAAAGCTGTCATCTTCAAAGCGAAGGCCGGAGAGGCTGCTGTCTCCTTCCGCGTAAGTTCCAGTCTCAATTTTACAAAACGAACTGCAGACCCCATCTTCCAAACAATGTCCAGAGGCACTCCGATCTCCCTCTCCACAGCAGAGTCCGCAGACATCCCAGCCTCCAATTTGTAAGCAGTCTTATCACCGTGAATATGGAAAACTATAATTCCTTCATAAGGCCGGCATATCAGTTCGCAACAACACGTCATCAAAGTAGCAAAATCATAAACTTAAACCCAAGCCCTAAAAAGGAAAGGGATAACAACATAAGGTAGAGTTGCTAAATAAGCACTCTCCCCACCCACCCCCACTGCGTAGGGTTGATTGTACTGACCTGCGCATGATGCCGAGCAGACGTGGACGATGGCTGTGTCGGGGCTGAGAACTGAGTTGAAAAAGCCCTTGGTCTGCGAATAAGCGCAGAAGTAGATAGCTCGGGATGGGGCTACTCCCACCAGGTTGGGGCCTAGTCCCTTGAACAGGGCTCTTGGGCCCTCATTCTCCACAATGTGCCTATAGGTAAAGAGGTGAGAGTGGTATTTTAATTCTGTAATTAAGACGGTTCTATCTGCTAAGTTATTAAACTCGTCAACAATTTAACGTCCAATGTGTTACCTTTTACAGAAAAGCGTGGTGGGGTGAAATGATGAAGAAACATGATGCATGATGCAAACCGCCTCAAACAACTTTACCACAGGCAGCTGGAAACAAAATATTTGGGGATGCAACAGCAATAAACGATAATCGGAATCGGAACAAGTTAAAAACATAATAAAGGACGTGTTGGGCAACGAAACTTGCCGCACTTTGTATGCCTGAATTGATTCACCTTGATGGCCTAACGTGCCGCACTTTGTATGCACTTTGGGCGGCCAAATGTGCAGCAGTTTGTGTGCCTGAACCGATTTACTTGGGCGGCCAAACGTGCCGCAATTTGTGTGCCTGAACTGATATTATTTGAGCAGCCAAACGTACAGCACTTGTGTGCCTGAACCGATTTACTTGGGCGGCCAAATGTACGGCAGTTTTGTGCCCGAACTGGTTTACATGGGCAGGCAAACGTGCCGCAATTTGTGTGCCTGAGTTGATATTAGTTGGGCGGCCAAACGTACAGCACTTGAATATCTGAAGTGATTTACTTGGGCGGCGAAACGTACAACAGTTTCTACGCCTGAATTAAATTACTCGGGCGACGAAACGTACTGCAGTTAGTGTGCCTAAATTAGTTTACTCCGAAGTATAGAATGACGCGTTTTATATCGAAGGCATATATCTCTAAGTGATCCCTGCATTTTCGATATAGACAAAACACGCCACTAAACGAATGGTGAACTATTTTCCAGCAAAATTTGTGGAGACTGGAGACACGTTAACATATGGCGCAAAAGAGCTTTTTATATATCCTATCCACAGATGATGACTTGTTAGTTCAACAGCTGTGCCCCTGATCAACAATTTTGGCCTTCCCGACGCTACACACAGGTGCTGGAAGCACATGAGAAGCAAAATATGAGGGATCACATATCTAAAACCGTGAATACGAAAGGCAGTTTGTCATAAAATAACGATATATTACTCATATCACATATTCGTTTGCTATCTGCAGCATTGCCACCAACACACCTTCTGAAAGTATTATCCATACTTGAAAAATGCACAAATCCGCTTTAAAAACCAAACGAACATGGTTATAAAAACAAAACTCCCCGCACTGTAACTCGAAAATGTGGCAATGTGTGGACGAGGAATGCCTATTTAGTCGCAGATATTTTGTTACTTATCTGTGGTTTATTGAATGACGCTGTCAAAAGTTAAGACTACAGAGCGCTGAATGGTACGACCATTACTAATGAATCTGTAACGTTGTGGAAGCAAACGGCTGCAGTGACGTTTGAGGTAGGTACCACCATGGAAAATGGCCGAAAGGACTACGGAAAACTATGAAAAACCTGTCACAATAGTCGGTGGCCCGCTCGATATTCGAACCAGGCATCTCCCGAAAACAAGCTCGAAAGCGTCACCGCTTAAACCAACTAGCTCGTTATCATACTTGTCGCCTACCGCTGAGATCGCAACAAATTTGATTAGTATAGGCATACTTTTAACAAATACAGTACGTAATCATCTACTAGTGCGTGCTGAGACCAAAACCTGCATCATACTCTCTGCGGAGCTACACTCCACACTTGACAACACATTTTACTGTAGGGTACTGCCCGATTACGCCATCATTTTCTGATCGCTGAGAATTAAGTACGTATGGAATGGGAACGTGTAGCGGAAGTACTTGGACAAAATCGTATCATGTGTCCTACTCTGAACAACACAAATCGCACAAGGGATGAAACGCAATAAAATTCAGTATCAATTTCGGGTACTACGTGTAAGTTCCGCACTATGCCTCATAACTAAAATGACGTGGAAAACCTACACAACATAAATCTCACACACACACACCGAGATACAAGTTTTGTCCAAAGAGGAGAAGTGATTCAAATATAAACAGGTACACATTTTTTTAGCAAATGTGGCAAGTTAGCTACTGTCTGATACTAGCCATATGTGCAGCACAAACAGCATTTCTACTACAGCAGGCTAGTCGAAGTCGCCACACAACTGAATAAAGAAGACAGCCAGCACCCAAACGGGTCTGCCTACAATGTTAGCCGTAATGCCAAACCTATCAGCATGGGGAAATCACTAGTTTGTCCATCTTCCTTACACTAAGGACACATGAAAATCCAAATCAGATCATCGGCATATCATAAAATAAAATGCACATCTGGTGCCATGCACCTGTCTAGGGCATAATTGTCCACCTCATCCTCCAGCTATCATTACCTGACCACCAACACCACGTCAAAGCTCCAAAGACCAGCACGTTCTGGACTCTTGAGCACCGAAAAAAAATCGCTAATGGACGTTCCCGAAATTACGACGGGTCGCGACTTATGGTTGGGAAACATTTACACAGTAACTCGTGACCACTTTATCCACATACTCGTGTAATCTGCCCCCAGCTGTCCCTGCACATTAAATGTGTCTTTCCAACATGAGATGTAAAAAACGGTCACAACCTTCGGCAAATCTAATGATCAGTGGGGGACTTCGGGTCAGGTGATCGTCTGAAAGTGGAATCTACTATTCTCCGCTGGTATAAAAAACTGGAAACCAACAGGACCTACCGACAATCACACGCTCGAAAAACACATTAGTGGTAAGTCACGAGAAATCGCCAGGGTGGGAGAGAACTTCAAGGAATGCTGTATCGCGCAAATACCAATCCACTTACTTGCGTATCAGAAACAATTATGTGTGCCACACAAAAGCGGTGTTTAGAAAGACAGAGTAAAATAGATCCTACGTGTTTCTGACAGAATGACTACCAGAAAAACAAAAAGCAACACCATAATTTATGCGTCGGCATAATCATTTCACCAAACACAACCTTAGATGATGCGCTGCTCACTGGGCGACGAAAGAAAACTGCTTCATTTAAACCAGTTCCTAAAGAATGTCGAAAAACTGCATTAGAAATTAACATATTACATGCACTATCTAGGTTCCAGCTCCTGTGATACACCTTTGAACATCCTTGTATTTTCGATCCCGTTACAAGAGAGCACAACAACCTTTCTAATCTCCGGAACGAAATGTATAACAATTCGTCTCGTCTATTTATCTCGCTGAATGGCTTCTTTGCGATTGACATGAGATTTATCATCCTCAGCGAGTATGCCTACAATAGAAGCTCCGACGGAAGAGTTAGCTGCAAAGGTCAGACTGATTTTTCGAGATGAAGACCTCCATTGCGGGTCAAAACCTAAGCCAAGTAAGCACAGTGATATGCATGCTCATACTGCACTATACACTTTTTCACACAACATGGAACATATTTAAAACACCTAAATTATCACTGCTGCTGTAAACTGCTTCGACGGTCACGTTTGAACTGTAAGCTTCATCGATGTAACTCGTAAACAGTTATGTAAACTACAGCACCCAAACAACGCAGCAGACTAACCGGCCACTTGGCATCCAGATGACCTAGAAGCACACTCGCAAATCAGGAAGTCACAGGGAAAACCGCTTATGGTGGGCATTATCTCACAGGCAGTGACAATGAATTACAGGGGTCTATGCTGCTCTTGCAGCGATTGTGTTCGAAATACAGTTTCTAAATGTTAACAAGACGGACCACAGCATGGCTTGTATTGGGAAAAAAAATCGTACTTGTGCATAGTTACGTCGGTCGGTGGATTGCCGGCCAACGCTTCGAACCCGGCACCTCCAGCAAAGGAAACAGACACTCATCTCGACCGCGACGTTCGATACAACTTTGATGATAAGCAGTTCCCTGAAATAGGCCGTGAATGCGGTGAACACTCCATGCATTTAGTAGTCGCGATGATACTCACTCCTGAAGTGTCTCCCAAAGACACGCACCATACATACACAGCATAAAAAACGGTCAAAAAGCGTTGTCGATTGGGGAGTATGCAGATGCAACAGAAATTATTATACTAGACTTCAAACATAAGGGATGGGCGAGCGGTAACAGTCCATTCTTATTTCAGCGGTCGGCCTGCCTACCGGACCCGCGTTAACAGCTGATTTCGGACGGGTATAGCTCTGCAGCGTGTCAAACCGCCACTCTCCCGCCATCATCCTCCAACTACACTAGTCACCGACTTCAGTCAAAATAAACGCTGGTGGGTGTTAACTGTGTGACACTGAATGCACGGACTTATTCCAGGCAAACAGCTCTGCACTTTCAAAGGAGACATTTGCTGAGAGCCTGAATTTTTGGTCATGTACTGTACCTTATCTTTTTAACTTCATTTGAACATTTCCAGATGAACGGATTTCAAATAATTTATCCGCGATCTTTCTAGTTTACACAGACTATCGTCCTCTGGCGAGAATTGCAAATACGTACGGCATTCTACATTGTGCAAATCTCTAATCTCGCAATTACGATGGGATTAAAACTGTCTAAATCCGAAACCGAAGTGACGTACGCGTGCAGCTGGAGCCCCAACTCCATTCTTAATTTCTTGTACCTTTCATTCATACCAACGTATGCTGGGTATCTGCCTACTCTGTATAGAAAGGTGGATCACATTTCATAAGCCGCCGGAACGACTTGTGGCAGCCGAGCGTTGATGCGTGTAAAGTCAACATGCCAGTTAAGAGTCATGTTATAGGCGTTTGTTTCTTCCTTTTGTTTTCGCTTATATCTTTATTCACATGAATGCTCATTTAAACTGCGAAGTTAGATTACTCAACTACATATTTCAAAAGTTATTTAGGCCGTATTTTTTATGCTAGAAGTGTGAAGGTCACACGTGTTTCTGTGCTCTGTTATTCATCAGCACTGCGACTGCAATGTTTCGTGTTCGAATGTGACATCTGACAAAATTTTATTTGCAAAAAACCACGACATTTACGAGCGGTTTTGTATCTTAAAGTGTAACGCAAAAAACGGGTGTGCTGGCCCTTTAAACAGCCGTATTCAATAGCTGACGAATAAAAAATCAACTAGACGTCACTTGTTACTTTTATTTTACTTCTTAGAGACTCAGCATATTTCGAGCATTACTATGTCGGCAGACTGGATACCACCCTAGCCGAGCCGCACCATAACTCCAACACGCATCAAATCAAGAACGAAACGGCCAATGTGGTAGTTCAACAACATAGTCGCAAACTCCTGAAGGTGGGCATATTAATGCCCGAAACATGATGAGTCTCTAAGAAGTAAAATAAAAGTAACAAGTGACATCTAGTTGGTTTTTTATTCGTCAGCTATCACAATGATGCACGGTCCAATAAACATCAGCCGTATTCAAGTTTGGTACCTTTAACACGTTGTCCAGATTCCCTGAGCTTTAACCACGGATGGCAGTCTTATAGGCATGCATTCAGTTACAGATCGAACATAATGTTAGGGTAGAAGTTTACAGACGCTCCCCGACTTACGACGGGGTTTTGCTCCGACGACCAGGTTGTGTCTGAAACGCCCTATACCTCGCTCACTGAATACAATACTGACACAACTCACAAAGTGTCATTTGTGGTTAATACTATGATTGAGCTCAAAAAAAAAAACTACATTCGACAATACCTGCACACATGTTAGTAGATACACAACCCACTAGATGGCAATGTTGTTGGAAGTAGTCATAATATTTGTTAGCTCAATTGTAGTATTAACTCCAAATGGGCAATTTAAGAGTTGTGCCACTATTACATTCAGTGAGCGACATATACAATATCTGCCCAGTACCATTACTCATTAGCATGTTGCTTTATACTGTTATTTTCATTCCCAAATACAGTCTTTCTCTTTCTTTTACCATCGCCCTCAACACTTTCATATTTCACCTTATGTGCCATGCTGGTCACAAGGCAACACAACGGAATTCACAGTGAATTAAAATGTAAATAAAGACGTGACACCTAAATACAGTACTGCATGTATCATGACACCAGCTGTACACTTCCATCACATCCAGTTTTGAACTTCGAAATCTTTTGATATGGCGCTTGACTTCCGTTACGCAGTGTGCACCTATGAGATTCCACTTTTTGTATGTGCATATAAGCGCCCCATCCAGTAAGGAGATTCAGATTATACACGTATTCATCTGAACTCATTGTTATCCTGTTCTAAAACTGACCACAAAGACTGACTGGATAAAACTGCTACTGACCGATCCACTTCTGTTCTGTTTCGGACAGCTGACACTTTCCTCTGTTTCCCCCTTGATACATGTACATGCTAAAGATGGCCAGGTTTTACGACATTTCTGGCTCTTCTTCTATGCACCCTTCACGCACTAGCTGTATGCCACACAAGGTAATGCAAATTAAACAATAAGACTAATCATGGAAAACACAGCAAATGAACATCTTAGTCTCAAAACTATAAAATTTGTCCTATGTTCACCAAGCACAATTAATGGACCTTACAGATCTCAAAGTATAGAAAATGTGACGATTCTGTGGCTAGTTATATAATCAAGAAACACCGGGGTCAATTCTCGGTACCGCAGGCAACTTGTGAGAGGCCACAGAAATTCATAAAAGATGACTAACAAATTTCTATTTTCTGACAAACACATTCATAAGTAGCATGAACACTGTTTCACAGTGAATTTTGCACTCTACATGTACTAAATCCCCAGTCCATGGTTACACACACATCTCATTAGCTTCGCAGCAGTGTCGCAATGTGGAACTAATTATAGTCCCATCCGTATATATTTTCCATAAAATAGCCACAATGAAACTAAGTAACATTATACACCAGGGGTTTTCTTCTTGTTCGAATTGGTTTCTTGCAAAATTTTTACATTTCATTTGTGGTTGTGAACAGTGTACTCTGGTCATTCAAATGAACATTCACATAGTAGGCAAAATATTAGACATCATCTTCTGTCAATAAACCCAACTGCAAGCATGTGCTTCTTCATATTCCAGCCACTCATTTCATATTCTTGTAAGTATGAAATGTAACAGCACACTCGATATTGTGTGGATGAACTGTCCTACGAAGTCTGGTTCAAATCCAGGAATAATATATTGATATAAATAAGCAGTCTAAATTACAACTTTACTGCACTTCAGCTGGTCTGCATCCACCTGCAAGCTGTGCTGGATATCTAAGGGCTTTTCAAGATTCTACAGGATTTGCCACCCCCAATACCTGCTACCTGAAATAACTAACCAGTCATGGTGGACCAACTTTTGAAATCAACTCTGACAGTTTTAATCACTTATATATTTTTTGGAGAACATTCAATCCTCCACCTACTCTACAAGGTTATTTCTGTCGGTCAGAAAAACTGACTGCCTCTCAACCACAAATCACTGAACACACAAGATTCAAGAGAATAATGAAAATGAAACTCTCAGCCCTAAGAATTTCTGACAAACTGGGTCAGTACTTCCTTAAATATGCAATGCAGTACACTGATTCCCCATTACACATGTCTCCAATAACCATTTCTTCACATACACAGGACCAAACTTTTGAGGATGAAATTTCCCACACTTCCCAGACTCACATCTGTAAACTACGAATTTTCCAACAGTTACCTGTTTCAACCCACCTGCCTGCACATACTTTAATTTTACAAAATACACTTAACTGAGGTCTATTTCTATAAACTACTGCATACAACAACCCAGTCCTCATTAACTCACATTCACATCATTTTGTTTCAAGAGTCATTTGGCTGGTACCAGCTGACCAACGATAATGACAATGCTCTTGTTTCTTACTTTTATTATTATCTAGAGAACTGGAAATTTTCCCACTGGATGTGTGTAGAAGGGCCATCATGTAAGTGACACTTAAATGCTATAGCAACAAAGTTTGAGAGACACAAGTGATACAGCTGGTGCCAGGACACCCAATAACTCCAGAATACATCTCAACTATGCTAAAAGTGTCTGGTGATCACATGAACTACCGGTGATACCAGCTCTGATCATTATTTTGAAACTGTGACACAGGCAACCTAGAAAGAATTCTGTTTAAGAAAATCTAACTCAGGCAATACATATTTCACTTCAGGTAATTAGTCACACCCTCCATTCTCAAATGAATTTCTGCTACTGCCCACAACTTATGAACATCACGAAAATTTAAATAGAAAAAACAATATGCAAAGTATGCGCCACGTAAGTCCTGTCATACGGAAGATGCCTCAAAATTACAACATTTCACTTGCGTTGCATTCAACCGCTATGCAAAAAATACGCTCACAACGCAAGTGTCCCAATATAAAATATCTATAACTATGGATTATCTACTCTTTTAAACCATTTAATTATTGCATACAAAAGAAAACACTTTCAGACTAGCAATGTCAACCACTTTTACACCCTACCTCAGGCACTGCAGAAGTCCCATGGTTTTAAACCCCGCCATTCCACAGTGTGATATGGTCAAAATCTGCGTCGAGTTTCGAGCAGCAGAAGTTGTCAATCTCCTTCGCTGGTGGGGGAGTATAGTTTTACATGTCACCTGACTGTTGTTCACCCCTGGTGCTGCAATCTTCGGTAAGCAAACTTTCTGAACATGAAATCCGCATGTCGACGACTGGAGACGTGTCTTCACTACTTCAAGGGGGCAAGTCACTATTGCACCAACCGTACCGGCCACCCTGAACAAAAGAATTCATCGTAAAGATCAAACTTCATGAGACAACCACGACAACCCTAAAGAAGCCATCATCCACACATCAGTTCCTTCACGCGTTCAATAACGAACGAAAGACGTTGCTTATGTGGCGCTTCCAAGGCATTCGTTACACCCTTCCTACAATACGCGAAAGATCACTAATAAATGCACCAACAAATAATTCCACTAATGGGTGTGTCTCGAGAGAAAAACTGGCACATAAATATCACTGTTAGGTCTATACCTTCGCCACGAACACACAAACACCCACATAACCAAAAAACTAATTTGAATTTCTTACCCGCCAGCGACAAGATGAATAACTGTATCTCTCTGGGACATGGAATTCATTTGTTTCTACATCAGTTGAAGTAAATTCTGTTAAAAATACCGCGCAACATACTCCACTACCTTAACACTCACACATGAACTCCAAACTAACGCCTATATAGTACGTGCAACGCACACACCGGGACGGGCAAATTGATCGCCAACGCCATGTACATGCTAGGATCACGTGCACAGCTGAAATCCATTGGCTACGCGCATCCGATCTCCGAGTTCATTGGTGAACATTTCTCCCCCCATCCATGTGACTTTGTTTACAACGATTGTCAATTGGCCTTACCGCACGTAGGGTATCTAGTGGTATGCTTGAGAACTACGAACAAGTCGTCCGTGTCACTGTAGCGGAAAGTTTAGGTAGTTGGAAATGTCAAAGTTGTACGCAAGGTTTTATATCTGTAGTCGATGAACATGAACAAACTACACTCTAGAAAATCGTACCAGACAGATATAATGTAATGATCGAAGCTGACCTTTTTTGTGATGTCTATTAATGCTGTAAAATGTGATGCTATTTGCTACACAAACCTGAGTAACTACGAAATACCAAGCTCTAAAGTGAATTCAAAGCCCTGAAGAACGACGCATTGCACTGTCATATCTGTAATAATGTGTATATTTCCACGTTTATAATTTGATTTACACTTTAAAAAGGTCACATTGAAATAATGAAGATCTCTTCTCAACATCGAGCATTATATTGCTATTTAATCTTGAGTGTGTGGATATTTCTGTTAGTAGCTGGTATGTGAAGTATTTTGTGTACAGAATTTAGAGTTGTAATTTCTAACATAGGAGGGTTCTTGTACTTCTTGTATGAGGTAGTTTTGCAGACTTTGGAGTGCAGTACCTAAATATAAGCAGATTGCCTATCAAATTGTGGTAAGGAATCGAGATAACATTATTGCACAGCCGGTACATTGCGTTGTCTGGTCTCCTGGCTACATTAAGTATGTAATTTAGTTTATGTAATCTGCATGTACTGTATAATGTGCAGTATTAATAACACAAAACCCTATGTATGGACGACGACGTGATACACCAGAGATAAAATTATTGCCATTGTCTCCTTTATGTAATAGTATAATCATCCATATTAACACCAGTATACAAATATTTTGCACTAGCTTTCACATTAATTCGAAGTTTTATTGGTGCAGGAATGTATAAATATATAGGAAATGAGGACAGTATATCAGCCTTGAAGCATACAAATAGTGATAACCCCATGAGAAGCTTTTCAAAAAATTTGAAACCAGATATTAAGACAAGGCGAATATTCAAAATGTGCAACCCCCCGGAGGATATTACCATTGGAAATGAAGGTAAATATCTATGCAGTGTGTATTATAACATAAAATATGCGGAAGTTGTGCTAATTACTTGCCAAGAAATACGAATAATCATGCCTTCTTCTTAATATATCTACACAAAATCCAGTTTTTCCAGTTGGGAAACTATACTCAGTGGAGTTCCCTAGAGCTTAATCTTTAGACTATCGTTGTTTGTAATTTATATAAATGATCTCCCATATGGAATATATTACACTATTAAACCGGTAATATATGTAGATGACACAAGTGTATTAAACACTGCTAAGAGTATTAATGAGTTACAAATAAAAGCTAAGGCTACACTGGACTACATGAGCAAATGGTTTTTAGTTAATGGTTTGATTTTAAATATATACAAGACAAACATAGTTATCACCTCAAAACATTATCTTGATGAAACATTTCTAATTAAGTATCAGAATAATTCAATAAAAGAATCTACTAATACCAAATTCCTTGGTTTGCAATTAGACAATATATAAACTGGAGGAAGCCTGTTAATAAACTTTTACCTAAACTGAGTAGTGCATGCTTTGTTGTTAGATCTTTATACTCTTACAGTAACATGTCCACTCTTAAAATGATTTATTTTGCATATTTTCATGCTACAATGGAATGTGGCATATTCTGGGGGAACTTGCTAGATAGCAAAAAAGTTTTCCTACAATAGAAAAGGATAATTAGAAGTATGACTGGTTAGAGTTCTAGAACACCATGTAAACCTTTATTTTGGAGACCAGAATTATTATCTTTGTCTTCACAATATATACTTTCACAAATGAAATAATCACAGAACTTGGAAATTTATACATTTAATTGTACAATTCATTGTTTTAATACAAGAAATAAATTACAGTTACATAAACTATCAACCACCCTTACAACATACCAGAAAGGAGCATACCATGATAGCATACAAATCTTCAACAAATTGCCCGAATATATTGCTGAGTTGGTTCGTAAGGCAAAAATGTTTTACATTAAATTTGTAGAAGTATTTAACAGACAGTGCTCTCTACTCTATTGAAGACTATATGAACTCTTAATATTCTATTTGATATGAGGCCTGATTGGGGTTTTATAATTTTTTATTAATTAATGATTTCTGGTAGTGTTTTATACCAAATATTTTTACTTCTTTTTAATATTGTATTATTTTTATGTATGATGTTTTTGACCGTATTTGTCCTCATGTGAAGCTGGTTTATTGTGTGACTATTGATTGTCTTCAGTGAGATTTATTCTTATAACTTGTTTTATATCCTGGGCTATTGTGCTCTAGGGATTGATGAAATTGAAATCTCTGTATGTATGAACATTCATCAGTACATCATGCTTTGAGTGTCGTGTGTCGCATGCCTACAACCAGTACGCATATAAATGTTTGTTGTAATTGTTCATAATCTTACACAGTTTGCTTTTCTTAAAGGTCTGGTTCATGGAAACTATACTTTGGAAGGAATATTAGTTTTTCTTCGACATGGTGACCGAGGACCACTTGCCCATGTTAGAAATATTTCCAGCGTCAACTGTGCAGGAGATCTTTTAAACTCTGATAATTTTGATTCTGATGTAAATTTTCGTTCATATGAATATTTTCTTCAAAATCTCACAGCATCAGGTAAATTGTCAAACTTTCTGTCCCAGTTTTTGGGCCCTTTTCATGGTTTTCCTTTGGTTCCTCCTAGTTCAGGGGAATGTCAGCTGGGGCAGTTGACACCAGTTGGAGTTTCTCAACATCTTAAAACAGGCCAGATTTTGAGGATTGCTTATGGAGATAAGTTAGGTGTTGGAAATGGCTCTATTTCAGCTGGTGATATAGCTGTGTATAGCACACGGTATAGACGGACATTCCAGAGTGCTCTGTCTTTCCTTTTTGCTTTCCTTTCCTCTGAGGATTTTCAGAAGGTAACGTTGCAGGACAGTCAAAGTATAGCATTCTGTTTTAATGACTGTGCTTGTCCGTCAGCAGAGAAATATAGACACCGATTCTCGACAGAGAGTTCAGAACATTTCCGTTCACACCCAGCTGTAGTCAAACTTGTAAGTACTGTTGCTGAAATTGTTTTTGAAATGCCAGATCCCACTCACACTTCTGACCCTATTGCACTGAGGGATGCTCTGTTAACTTATGTGTGCCATGGGGCCCAGTTACCTTGCATTGATGGGTTGCCAATAAATAAATCACCACAAGAAGCTTGTGTCCGCATGGAACAGGTCACTGGATTGTTTGCATACACAGAATGGGAAGCTCGCCAGTATGTCAAGAGCAGCAGTCTGAAGAGATACTGTTTACTCCGGGCATATGGTCTTATGCGTGACATTGTGTCCCACATGCTTCGCATCATCTCTGAGAGAAAACCAAAGCTTATTTTATATTCTGGTCATGACAGAACCCTTCAGTACCTGACTACTGCCCTTGGTATTGTATCAGAAATAACGACAGTTCCACACTATGCTTCTCGACTTGTTCTTGAGGTATATAAGAACAGGGGGCAACGGGTCACCTCCAACCAGCCAAAAGATGGCCCTGTTGCACGGGATTTTTTCTTTCGTCTTGTTTTCAATGGTAGAGATCTCACAAACCACATTCATTTTTGTAAAGGTGCAATTATTGTTTTGATGCATCAGTTGAATAAATACAACATCACTGAAATTAATCATAATGCTACAAATTCACAGTCATGGACCAAAAAACAGTCACCCATTTATCTTTGCCCTATTGAGTCCATTATTCGTTTTCTACATGATGATTACTTCCTTAGTTTTAATGCAACAAATTTCAAAGATGCATGTGCAATTCACAGTTAAAATTTGACTGTAAATACATGGTTCAAAGTTGTGGTGCATTAATGTTTGTCCTCTCTCTATCTTATTTTTGTTTTAGTTATGTGTATGACTACATTTGTTATATGAAAAATTTCATAAATAATTATATTCTTAGTGAGTATATGATACATATATAACCACATTTCCTTCTGATTATATCTGTGTGTGTTGTCCTTTTATTGATGTACACAATACATTCATTACTGAAAATTTTGAAACAGTAGATCTAATTTCCTGATTATTCATAATGTAAGTTCACAATCCCATACCTTCTACCTAGCAAAAAATTCACAACTGGAAATTAAATACAATGGGATTTATTTAACTGGAAGGTGGAAATTCTGACCTTTTGACTTATTACCACTTTAAAACTTTCCTATGTGTATTTTGATGGATTTTGCTCATCATGTAATGCAATAAAATGTTAGTCTTTATAGTTACCAAGCCTTCTTGGTGTATGCATTGCTACTTCAGTATTATAAGAAATTAATGGTTGTAAAAGTTCCTTATCATTCTTTGACAATGATTTATCTATTTTATTTATTTGATGTCATTGAAATATTTCCTCATATTGAGGTGTTAATAGCTTCATAGAAATGTTATAGTGATCAGTGATTGTAACAACGTTACTGTTCGTATAAAAGCACAACTGTTTTTGAACATGCGCCCCATCTTAGAACTGTTACTGCCATCTAGTAGGGGCTTTTCATAAAAAGTAACTGTAGCAGGGAATCAGAGTAAATTACAGGAATACTATTTTGAGATGATACTAAAAACTGAGTTGCAGAGAATGAGTTTCTATATGACGTGTTTGTGCTCATGTCAGGTTTGCCGATATGTTCAGTGTCAGTTGTTTTTGACAATACCGTCACAATCCTGGCAGACATCTGCTTCCATTAAAATATATAGTTACAGTTTGTCAGGAGACTTTTTATCCGCTTCCATGAGATTTTACCTCATGCTGACAAAGAAGTATAACAGAATAAATAATGAAACCCAAGAAACGAAATTTGCTGTGACGCTGCACTGCACAGCCTCTTTATGCCCATTACCAGTAGAATATTAAGAATTAAATGTACTGGAGAGGTTGATTTGGAAAATCAGTTAATGAAACTTACATTATATCTCACAGATTCACCAAAAAACATTACATGGTATGAGGTTCTCATATCACTGCTGATTATAGTTTCAAGTCTGTTGGAGTATGACAGCATGGTGACTGGTAAATAGACTACTTGGACTTAGAAGATGGAAGCTGCAAGCTCCTCCATCATGCACTAACTGTTTGCCAGTCAATGCAGCATCATATCCTAGGAAACTTGATCCAAATTGGCATTGCTGCTGACACAAATGTTGTTTCTTATTTTGGAAGAGCTTCCATAATCAAATTTTTTAAAAACGTACACTGTCCTTTCATTCTAAATATTTCAGATGAGGTCCTTAAGCTAACTCTACCCATTTTGAGTTGAGACATCCCCATTTTGTATTATAACTATAAAGTAAAGGGGTAAGTTAGTCAAAATACAACTAAGAATTTATTAGCTACATAGTAGCATCAATGGCAATAGAACTACATGTTTCATCCTACCTAGTGGCCATCATCAGGTTTTACAATTATCTGCTATGAGAGACTATACAATATGCATAACTGCGTTATTGATGTTGAGATCTCATCATCTTGGTGACTGTTAAGCTGTAGTGCATGTTTTGGAATTCCATAAGTGAGGTATCTTGTAGTTTTCTGGGCTGTTAATTTGGGCAGAGACTATGTATTGCAGGTGCAGCTTTCTTGTTAGCTCTTATGGTGGTGGGGCCTCACCCTTGGGACCTGTTAGTCTGACATCATTTTAAGCCTCTTGTTTCTTTTCACTGGTGGGCTGTATTTTGAGTGTGTGCAGCTCCAGCAGGTTCGGCACACCTGGGCTATTCTCCCACAGAAAAGCCCAGGTGTGCCGAACCTGCACACATACAAATACAGTACCCCAGTGAAAAGGAACAAAAAGGCTTCAAATGATGTCAGATTAACAGGTCCCAAGGGTGAGGACCCCCCCATAAGAGCTAACAAGAAAGCTCCACTTGCAATTCATAGTCTCCGCCCAACTTGGCAGCCCAGAAAACTACAAAATACTTCACTTATAGGAATTCCAAAACATGCACTAGATACTTACACAGCTGAACAATCACCAAGGTGATGAGATCTCGACATCAATAATGCAGTTATGCATATTGTATAGTCTCTTGTAGCAGATAATTCTAAAACGTGATGATGGCCACTAGGTAGGCTGAAACATGTAGTTTTATTGCCACTGATGTTACTGTTTAGCTAATAAATTCATAGTTGTGTTGTGACTAACTTATCACTTTACTTTGTAACTCTACCCATCCCCCTTTTAAATAGAGCATTGCCCATGGACACACTAAATTAGCCAAAGATACTTGGGGACACACCTTGCATTTAATGGACAAGTGTCTGTCCCATCCACACTGTCCGTAATAAAAGAGACCATAGAGTATGTGTTGCAGCACAGACAGACAGACAGAAACAACCAATAATCAATGCATAATATAGATCAGTGTTACCACATCTTTCTGAATGAAAGAAAGTTCTCCAGTCATTACAATATGTCTCAGCACTTCTGGAATCTCATGGCACACACTGATTTGTCAGACCATGTACACTGCAATATATTGAGGTAGTGACATGTTGTACACATAAAGACATTTCATGATTATTCATGCTAATGGAGAATAAACGTATGTTTTTCCTACCAATGATGAAGTGTACAGTGGCTTTATTTTTTTATATTTGGGCATACTCTAGCAGTCAGTTGTACAATATGCACAATACATAAAGTATTTGATTAGTGCATGAAGTCCTTTTATGAAATGTTCAGTCTGTTATGCAGTAATACCATACTTGACAAATGTTCACAGGGTTTCATGTAAAGTTGTTATGCATATTTCACATGGACAGAAACTGAAGGTATTACCTGTTACAAGGGTTTCAAACATTATATTTCAAGGAAAGTGTTTTGAGTTCTTTTATGTGTACAAATGCACAAACCAAAGAAAACTGACATTCCACACTATCATGAACATGCTTCAGAAGAGAGATGATCAAAGATATTATTTTTTAATAACTTTAATGTACATTCTGCTAGCTTCTTCCCCTTCTTAAATAGAAATTAAAGGTTTTTTTTTCCCCTACATAATATGTGTATAGTACCAGAAACGTTGTTGTTATAGTCGACAGCATAATTAAAAAAATTAATGAACACTTAACTGTATGAACATACATCTGAATGTTAAGTAAAATGTAATTTTCCTCAAGAAACTAGTCCTTCAGCTTTGCTTGTTTAATAGTTACCAAACTTAAATTACTTCCCCTTCTTATACGAACCCTCAAGATTTGGTAGTATGTTTGAAATTGTTAGAAAAGAAACATCACTGAGAATTTTATGAAGATTTATGAAAATCAATGAGATTATTCACCAGGAAGGCTGTAAGACTCCTGCATGAGTAATTCCTCATACAAGAGGAAATGTAACTGAAACTTGAAATATTTCTTTGTATTCCCTTCAGGTAAATGCTGCGATATTACTTTAAAATGGGACATGATTCTGTCATTTTGATTTCAACATGTATCTCATCCCGACTTTATATAACATTAGAGCCCCCCCCCCCAAAAAAAAACACCCATAAATAAAAAAGAAGTTTACATACCTTTCTTTATTGCAGCAAAGAAGTGACAGTAAGCATGAAATAATTAAGATGTTTAAAAAGGACTGACTGAAACCTTGATCTTGCAGTGGACAACCACATGTATTCAATGAGACTAAACTTCCTTTTGCCCATTAATATTTCTGTCATGGGAAAATCTGTAAACCAAAACCAGATAGAGAAACTTCTAGCACACCTGATGAAAAACTTCCCATCAGGTGATTAGTACTTGGATCCTTGGCTTTGCTGACTGCTGTATTTTATGTTTCATATTTTGACTAAGTGTTACAGTATAACCCCACATTATTTTCCAAAGAGTTTCTATTGTTTTATTTCATGATTGAGAAGTCTGGTTTGCATATAAGTTTTTTACACTGCTGTAAATCTGAAGACATACCTAGAAGGTACTGCACATCAGCTTGCATGGACCCTGATTACTTGTGTTTTTGGATGTGTAGTACTGAATGTCGGCAGAACACATTGGTCCTCCTTTCACACTAGTAGAGACAAAGTAAGACAACATTAATGTATCCAGGCAGCTTGATAACTTCCCAACAAGCCAACATTTGCAGTCTAGGAAGTGCAAGTGTTAAACATGACATTCTCTAAAAATGGTTTGATCTGAATATTTAACACAAACCATTGTATGTATGATTTTTGTATAATACAGGTAAAATGCTAAGTTACTCTTCCTAAAAAGTTTTAATTCCTTTCATGCAAAATTGGAATGTACTACTATATTGAAAGCTGCTTACTGTATATTTCAAGGAAAACATTCCATTATTGAAATGAAACATGTAATTAACAAAACATATGATGATGCTTGCCACTTATGATTTTATATAAAACCTGGCACTGGCCATCAGACATTTTGACCAGCACGAATTGTTTAAACTTATTTTCCAGTTTCATACTTCATATGATGCAACCATTAAACAAAGTGTGAATTAATATCATTAAAAACAATACTGGAACTAATTCTATTCTTCATTTTAATTGCATACATTGCTGATGTATGATTTTTCATTTATATCTCCAGTTGTACTCAAATAGAAATAAATTATTCATGCTCCTACACGTAATGTATATTTTTAAAGCATTTACAAACATCAGATATGATAAGAATTGTGACAGTCATGTGCTTTGTTTGATGCAGTCAGAAACTGTTTTAATTTTGAAAGTGCTGCTAATTTGACTAGTCAGTAGTTTTAAAATAAGTATCAGTTGTTTCACACTATGTCTTTTCAACTTTGTAATATATGTGAGAGTGTGGTACGATAGTTTTAATTAAGAACAATTACTGAACATAACAGTATTGCAATGACTTTGTTCCATACAAATGATTTCAGACTTAGGGTAGTAATGATAATAGTTTGGATTGTAAGTGTTTAATCTTAATAAAAGACAAATACATGAATTGTATATGTGTATTTATGATGATTTGTGATGTACTGTGCATACATTCAAGTTAAATATCAATGTATGCTGATAATGAATTTTAGTATGTTGTGAAATAAATGTGTGATTTAAGATTTTTTGCATGTCCTTAATAATGCCCAACCCTGGTATTGTGCAGTGGCATCTGTACGTACCTCATGTCTTAATGGTCAGAAACTTGAATTTGTAGGCTTCTTTACAAATTGTCAGAATAAACATTACTTGTTGATGATGGTTCTGTGGAGTATTAAAAAAAAAAGTGAAATTCAAAGTCATGGATTCCCAAATTTGAATTTAAGAATAGTACAAGCTAAATGGATGAAATTGAGGGCAATGGCAGCAGGGGTTGGTGGTACAGACTTACATGAGGCCTGGATAACAGGATTTCTAGGCCAGCATAAAAATGAAATGGAAAATAAGCAACTGTCAGGGTCAAAAAGGATTAGGTAGAGAGATCACATATATAAACAAAATAGGAAATGAGCACCTCTTGGAAAGACAGAATGAACATTTTGTCATCAGACAATACACACGATGGAAATACCAATGAACAATGAATATTTACAAAACACTTTAGATTGAATACTCACAACATTCAGAAACAGAATATGCCAGGTATTCCTTACAACAATGTGATGATGAAGATGATGATGATGCCCAAAATTGGGGACCTATAGATTATTGCCATCCCCAGTTATGACAGGGGCTTGATATTCTTCACAGTGACAAATGCTGACTCGATGGAGAAAACTACATAATGAGGAGCTACATGATGTGTGTTCCTCACCAAATATTTGCAGGACCAAATGAAGGATGATGAGATGGGAAGGGCATGTGGCATACATAGCAGAGAAGAGAAATGTCTACAGGGATTCGGTGAGGGAACCTGAAGGAAATGCATCACATGGAAGACCTAAGCATAGATATGTGTATAACATTAAAATGGATCATAAAGGAAGACTGTGGGGGGCCATGGGTTGGATAATATGGTTTAGGATAGGGCCAAACATGGCAATGAACCTTCAAGTTGCATAAAATGTGGGAAATTGCTTGACTAGCTGAGAAACAATTAGCCTCACAATAAGGAATCTGCTCCATGGAGTAAATGAGTTTGACTCTGTCAAAGGTTTGAAGAAATTACACTGAAAAATTTACAGTGGATGTGTCCAGTCCTAAATCACATATGTTTTGAGGCCTGTACATTAGATCCAGATTTGTTCTAAAAACATTCAGAAATAGGATGTGCCAGGTATTCTTTACAACATTGTGATGAAGATGATGTTGATGGCCAAAAGAGGGGGCCTGCAGATTACTGCCATCCCCAGTTATGACAGGGGCATGATATTCTTCACAGTGACAAATACTGACTCTGGATGGAGAAAACTGTATAATGAGGAGCTTTGTGATGTGCATACCTACACCAACAAATATCATACTGAAACAAACAACACTAAACTTGCAAGTAAAACTAAATATCCACAATTTGCACACAGAATAAAAGCAAAGCTAATGTCAAATAATAAATCACACATATATATATATTTTTTTTTTTATCTGAAAATAAGGCAAGCTTATGCACACTTCCAATAATGGCAAAATAATATTCAGCAGTGAGAATACTGTACCAACACCCTGAATAAGATTATATCAGTGAATTCTGCTTCATAGTTTTGTTTCATTTACACACTTGCGAATCTATCTATAAACAGGTCTGGAAAAGATAATGTGGCACATTTGGGAGGTTCTTCACCCAGTTCCTTGAATATATACAAAAGTGACCAACAACAAATTTCACCTTTCACACACATCAAATGAATGTGAAGACATGTTAAACAAATGTGTGTTCAGTACACAATGCAACATCCCTTAAAATATCCGAGGTGAACTTTATGCATGTTTCAGTTTTAAGGAGACTAGAAAATTCATATTTTGTAGAATGAAATGTTCCCTCTGAACATAAGAATGGCAATAAACATATACCTGCAGGTCATAAAACTTGATTTCTTATGTTTGTAACTATAATCCAGGAATGATCACACGTACATGACAATTTTTCTCATTTAAAATAGGCTAGCAGTAATTATCAACACAGCAACTACACAGAGTGATTGAAATACCAAGTAGTTTCCACCTCAAAGATCCCACTTGCTCTCACACTGTATTAGTCTATATTCCATTATATATGCATGTTCTCTATATTTGAATTGTTTAACACTGCATAATCTTCTTATAGCATGTTCACAATGTACATGACTTATTCATATGCACTTTTGTTTCTATTTTTCATGTTGTTCCTGTATGTCATACAGTAATATCTCATTTATCTACATGATGAGTAATTACCTGTAAATTACAGACAAATGCCACAAAGTACATTACCTGCATTACTTCTGGGTAAACTTAAAACTGCTTATATAAATGGCATGTACATATTCTAATCACTTTATGTAACATTATGAGACACAGTATTGCATTTCATGAAAACTTTTACCGCAACATTTTACGGTTTTATATTCTCATGTTTTAAGTTTTTATATCACAGATTAATCTACTATATTGTATGTTCTTATCAATACATTAAAAACTTAGCATTTTATACTTAGATACCTTATAAAAAGCCTTTTATTGTAATTTCAGCATGAAAAACAGACAATACAAAAACTGCATGTACAAACTTCCTTCTGATGATGAACCCATGAGGTTCAAAACATGTATAAGATGTCAAATATCGAATTAAAGCATTAATTTGAAAAGTATGTATTTCGTTGGTTTATGTTGCATAATTATGTTGTTACTGTTCAGAAATCGAAAGGCGACCTTAAGCTCTTTTGAGTTCAGCAATCACACAACCATATTACCTATAAAACAACTGTTAAAGGAGAGATGGAGACACAATTTCAGAGCTGTAACAACATATCTAGTTACAACATTTTACTGATATGAGATATAAGAAGAAACTGAAAGCATAACTCATAAATGTATAGCTCATGGTATACATATAAGAGAATAATTTCAGTTACTCATATTAAGGAAGACATATATATATATATATATATATATATACACACACACACATATACATACATACATATATCCTGTTTCCTTTCACCTGTCCAATACAAGTACATATATGAATGCTTCTGAGTGGTCCTAATACACACCATAAAAATAATATCTTTGGTTTCTTTGGACTGTTTAAGCCAGAGTATTTCATAATAATATTCATTGGCAAATAAAGTACAGTCAAACTCAGTATTAACATCATGAAAGGGACTGAATGTTTTGTGCCGTCATAAACAGTTGCTGTTCTGACCGACGAGTATAATGTTATGGTTAACAGTGAGGAATTAATTGGTTTCACAGAATATTTGACACTATAAACAAAGGTGTCGCATAAACTGATCTTGTTATAACTAGGTTCAACTATACGTAAATCAGAATACTATGAACGGAAGAAACACATCTAAACACACACCTAAGTGTGATTAAATTGAATAATGCACCCATCATATGATCCATTCCCCAACATTTTTTGCTTTTATTTGTAATTTTGCAGAAGTTCAATTTTCAGTTTATGATCAAGTTAGTTATTCTCTTCTAACATAGAAGAATTATGAGTTGTGGGAAAATATGAAAGTACATACACTAAATATTCAAGACAGCAAAGAGGTTCATATTTTCAGTACAAATTCTAAAATAAAATGTTGTTAATAATAAAGAATCACTGCACATAATAGGTCAAAGATGACTAACAACTCTAATGAAATACTGTAGAATACAGAAAGCTGTAATTACATAAAACCACTTACACAATGATGAAACACTTCAAGTGTACCTACATATGTTCAATGTGAGTTATCTTGGTTAAACTGGAGAGGTCCCAAGTCTAATTCTGCCCACATTCACTGCAGCATTTCTTAATCAACTTAATCTACCACCTATGTGATGCTGGAAAACTGTCTGATACCACAGCTATAGGATTAAAATGATAGTACCATCATTTTTCAATAAGCAGAACGTCACCACAAATCCAAACAAAGGTCTGTGCAGATCTAAACGCAGTCCTTCCTGGCAAATGGATTGAACCTGTGGAACTTACTCCATTGCTCCCATGTTCCCTAGATTTTAGCTTGTGGGGATACATGAAGGATGTGGTGTATGTTCCTCTAATGGCTACAGCCCTCTGTGAGTTGCAGTAGCACACCACAGACTAGTAAACACAGCATAACAAGATAGAGTGTTGCAAGTGTGGGAAGAAATAGACTATTACTGGGACATATTGAAGCAAGAAAGTGAGCTCACAATGAACACCTGCAGATAAACCTAAGTGTTTCTTCACATTGTTTAAATGGTTCCACATCGTTGCACTCTTGCTTTTTTGCAGTAATTCAATAAAGCTCTCAGGTAGGTTTTGACCCATTTTATACAATGTTACAGGGATTTGCTAAAGGTTAAAAACCATGATAGAAACCAATGTTGATCATTGCATAATTATACAGTTATACAAAGACACATCACATTTCCAGTAATGTATCTTAGTAGGCTAGAAAGAAACCACTTATATGCCAGGTTATAAGTATGACACTTGGAAAAAAAACATACATCAGCTATTTCCCCATTGCAGCAATATACCTATGAATGCCAAATGCATCCTTCTAAGGAATATGAGACTGTACTATGAACCTCAGCAATTCAGCAATTAACCAAAGCTAAGTGACTACAACAGTTACATGTTAATCACTCAAATGTTTCAGCTCCATCCAAAATTACTGTCAATGCCCTTCAAGTCTATTTATGCTTGTTAACATAAATACCAACAGTCATCAATAAACACAAAACCATGTGTTATGCAGATCAAAGGCATCAAATGGTGTGACAGTTTTATTTGCAAAATATAATATAATGTGAGCACATCGTATGGTAGTATACTAACAGTAATTGACACTGTGAAAGTAAATTACTTTATGACCTAACACAACCAGGCGATGACGCCTGCCATTAACATCCTCATGAAGCAAAATAAACAGGACTGACATATAAATAGAGAACATTTTAGTATATCCACTGCCAACAACAGCAACTGCCATATCAATGAGTGCATTCTCACAGTATCAACAGCTCCCAACATTTTAGCTAGTTGTAGAATATGTCTTTTCTACAGTAGTGTTATCTGAGTACTCATGAACCTTCCTAGACCATAATAAAGGCCAACTTTCAACATACAAGCATTAAATACTACAACTGAAGACACCCATTTGTCCATTTATGTCATGTTTTCCTGCTACACAGAATTCAACCACCTGGCAATTTAAATATCTGGCAATGAATGTGTTAACTGTTCAACTATGTAAAGTACTTTCTCCATAAACATGACTTTCTGCGTAAATATATAGATTTTTTGCACAACACAAAGTTTATTACAGGATTAATGTAAGAATTAAGAGCCAGAATAATATTCAGTGACTGTGTTGGCTTCCCTGTGAACAAACATGATTTCTTGTTGAAATGTATGCAGTCATTATAAAACATAAAATGTATTAAGGGATTAATCCAAAAGTCAGAAGAAAGAATAATATTCAGTGACTGTGTGTGTGTGTGTGTGTGTACTGAGCTATTTAAACACAAAAAGAAAGCACTGGTAGTTATGGCTACAAGTTATTTTCCACTTTCTCAGTTGAAGGTATCTTTGAACAGGCATGGTTGTGGTCATGGTATCTATCAATTACCAAAATTACATACTTTTAACTACACTACAACCATAGGAAAATGAATTTTAAATTACAGAGATTGCACCCTACAGGAAATAATCCAGTACAATATGGATTTCTCTTAGGCTTCAAACTTCATTCATACTTCAATAAAATATAATTACACTTTCTCATAATGCACATATGTTCATGTTATCCAGCAGCCACCACAATGCTGCAACAAGGCAGAGACAAAACAAAATACAGGACCAATGTGACCCACAGCATCCCTGAGTGTCAAAGTTAAACAACATGGACTGTGTTAACTGGCTACCTGATTATTCCCACTGTTCTGCCAGCAGTCTATGCTTGGTAAAGGGACACCAAGTTCCAAGAGCATACTCCAGGTAGTAATGCAACCTGTGACCATATCACTTAATAGATCAACATGATGATGAAAACTTAAGCATTCTCCACTCTCAGGTCATTGTTTGTCCAAAAAGTCATTAATATGTGCTGAAAACAGTATACAAGTATAAAAATACAAATGCTCAAAAGAAACAATCTTATAATCCATTTGTTGAAATATTTAAAATGTTAAATATAAAAATAATTATCTATTTAATATATACATTTATTTAATCTGCTACATTTCTTATGATGTCCAATTAACTTCAAATGAAACCTCTAAAAACTGCATTACATCTTTTAGTTTGGCAGTAACAGACACATAAATTGATTCCTAGTATGGAAACGCAATTTACTGCATTTCAATTACATACTGGTAGGTGTGGTTCTTTTGGGCCTTTCAGTAACATCCATTCCAGTAATAGAGAGCCATGCCATCAGTTAAGTGACACAAGATCTGATGGCAGAGGTACATGTAACCAGGTAACTTCATCTCGTGGATCTAAAAGATTCATGAAAGCTTCAGGGGGATGAAACATTTACCAATTGTTTTAATAATTAAATGTAGGAGGTTATGCTAGATGAGGCACAGACACTAAAATGCTTTAATAAGGCTCTGTTTAAATGCATTATATGTAGGTCCGTTGAACTTGTCAAGGCTCCCAAATTTAAAGACAATCGGCACATGACAGTGGTAAGGTTGTCAGCCCCCCCCGCCAGATATATACCTTGTAATCATTTCTGTTAGAGGTTGAATCCACCGCAGGAACGCAGTGCAGATGGTGGAATTAGTATTTAAGGTAAGTATTTTAAAGAGCCAGACTGATTTGTGAGCTCTTGTGATTATGAAGTTACAATAATACAATTATAAATGCATTTGATTCAGCTATCGCAGAAGCTCTCTGCATACTGGTTCATGTGGCGAAAAGTCACTGATGTTTCAAAAACTTTGAAGTTTACTCTCTCCATAATTCTTGTTAGCACAACTACAATATCAATATCTTGAACCAGTAATATTTTTTGGGCAGCAGGAACCCAGACACATGGAAAACTTAATGTTCTTACATTTGTAAATGTAATATATATATATATATATATATATATATATATATATATATATAATATAATATAACATACTTCATGTTAGAGTAGGTGTTGGATTTTATCTTCAGACATGCTTGATTTTGGAAGAAATGAAACACTAGGCAACTGCATTCTGACTTCCTGAGACACTTTTCATACAATTTCCTCATACAGTTTTCCACATTGGAGAATCCTCCATATTAAACTGTACTGCATATTACTGAACAAAGCAAATTTAGTTACACTGCACTTCAAACATCTGGACTGTGTGACTTAAGACATCAGTAGATTCAATGTAACAATACACACAACATTACCACTGGCAGTGTGTGACTCATGCAGTGGCCATTTCACCAGAAATTTCTAGACAAGAACTTCAAACACTATTTAATAATCTGTCCCTCAGGTGTCAGGTATGTCTGAGAGTTTAAAGAGGTCACTTCTACCTTAACACGTGTTAAGTTACATTATATATTATATGAGGAAATATAAGGCTGATGCTTGCTGTGCAAATGGGTTCAGTTTCCATTTGATTTGCTGTATCTTTAGACCTTCCACCTACCAAACCATCACTAAGAATGCAGTACAAGTTTCCAATTATAACCAAATTATAAACACATTTCCAAAACTTTATTTCTACGTCAACAATTGTAAATTATTAATGGAATGGACATTACCGTTCAGGGGTCATTAGTCATGCTTTTTATTCAGGAGGCTCTCAGTTAAATTCTTTGCCCAAATGCCAGCTATCCTCTTTGGCTTTAGCTGTGGTGTGTTTGAGGGCTTCAATCTTCTGTGAAGTTGTGCAGCAACAAGTTACATTTCGTTACTGATGTTTCAGGACAGTGTGCCAGTCCCTAAACCTCGGTACTTTAAAATGTTTCATGACTACCCCCTGCCCCCCTCCCCTAGTTCGTATCCCATTATTCATAACCATTCTTCCAGTCAACAATACATAGCCTATGTAGTTGGGAAGGCATGTTAAATAAATTAAGAAAGAAAAAAGAACAAACATACACACAAATAACTCTGTGGTATGGGATCTTCCTTGAGTAACCCAACAGCTGTCCAACCGAATATCCCTCCTGATATGGAGCAAAACGCTCATTCACTACAAAAAATAATCTCACACCTGAAGCATATCCTGGGCCAATTCAATCCAGCTCGTATCTTCAGCCATTCTCCACAAAATCCAATTCAGTACTGTCATCCACTCCAACGACATGCAAGAGAGCAACTAATACAACTTTGTCTGGTATGATTCACTCAGAAGTGAATTTTTACTGGCCTGTACTTTCTGGGAATGTAAAGACTACCCACTTCATTAAGTGATTTATTATAAATGCAAGTTGCTTTATCACAAACTTGCACGGCCACATGGGGTGGACATTCAATCAGTCCCCTAAACTTACTTACTTACTTACTTACTCCATGGTGCAGAGTCCTTCTTGAGAAGCTAACTGGTTTGCAGCTAGTCAGGAAATTCCCCGCATTTCACGGAACCCGAAGGTTCATTACCGCACTCAC
>Ga0123357_10000701_pt1 | contig 33670 bp, 21 predicted proteins | sample TergutEmb28metaG_FD_89873 | JGI IMG/M metagenome (GOLD analysis project Ga0123357, IMG submission 89873) | Embiratermes neotenicus P4 segment gut microbial communities from Petit-Saut dam, French Guiana - Emb289 P4 | ecosystem: Host-associated > Arthropoda: Insects > Digestive system > Gut ... | reverse complement strand
TCCCCCTCTAAACGCTCTAAAGCGTTTCTGGTATAGTACGTAAATTTAAATGTCCCGTGAAAAAACTCGGCTCTTCTGCCCAGGCACTAGCGATTTGAATGGAACGGGGAAAGGGTTAATGTGGGAGGTGATATTAACATTAACCCTTTATATCCCATCTGCCATCAACTGGAATTATTAGGATCTCACAATATTCTCCACGTTAGCTGGATAAGGGTTAAACAACCACACCCAAATAAAAAAAAAAAAAAAGATATTGCCATAAAGTAAAACAACTTAATAGTGGTATGTCTATTTCAAAATCTTCACCAAAATATAAGAGAATTAGGAAAGAAAGCAGTAGAACATCTGCATCCAGACTTCCCTTATGTTTTGTGCCTGACAGAATATCACCTAAAGTACTTACAATTTGAAAAGTTTCATATTGAAAACTATAATTTAGGAGCCCATTACTGCAGACAGTTACGTGAGAAAGGTGGAGTGGCTATTTTGTTCATAATAGCCTTAAGTTTCTCAAATATTGATATGGCTCAACATTGTAAAGAACAAGATATAGAAATATGTGCTTTAAAACTTTCATTTGATACTCTGAACATCTGTATATTAACACTCTACAAAGCCCCTTCTAGAAATTTTGGCAGCTTCTTACTCAAGCTCAACACAGTTCTTCAATCATTGTATACACCCAAGCTACACTTCATTATCTGTGGGGACATAAACATCAATTACCTAAATGAGAGTGAAAAGAAAAACCAACTGGACAAATTATTACTATCCTGTAATTGCATTAGTATTATTAACTTCCTGACGAGAGTACAAACTACCTCTGCCACTGCAATAGACAACATTTTTATTGATGTATCTCAACTTGAAAGTTACACAGTAACTCCTGTTATAAACGATATGTCTGACCATGATCCACAGTTATTAATAATTAGTACTGATTATTCCCATGTCCCAATACATAAACTTAAAACCATTAGAAAAATTAACAAGTTCACAATATCGGATTTTATTGATAAGGTGAGCTGCGAATTATGAGATTCCATCTTTAACAGTGAAGATGTAAATGTTATGTTTAATTCCTTCTTAAATATTTATTTGAGAAAGTAATCAACAGAAATAATGATAACAATTGGATCACTTCTGGCATTAGAACATCATGTCGACATAAGAGGGAACTGTATTCTATATACAGAAATAGTGATAATCTGGAATTAAAAAGACACTACCAAGTATACTGTAAAATACTGTCTAATGTAATTAAGGAGGCAAAAATAATGTTATGACAAAAAAATCAAGCAGTAAATGTAAAACCACTTGGGATATTATTAAGAAGGTAACTAACAATCAACACACTCTTACTGATATACAAGAGCTAACGATAGACAGCGAACAACCAAAAGATCAACAAGATATAGTAGAAGCCTTTAACCACTACTTCTCGACTATAGTTGATAAAACAAGTAAAAATGATGCAAAGAACAAGACCAATCATGAAAAAGTTCCTACTTTCCATTATTATCTAGAACAACTATGTTCATCCTCTCCCATCTTTAGTTATCAAGACATCTTCAACCAAGGAAATCACTTCAATAATTAAAGCACTAAAACCAAAAAACTCTCATGGGTTTGATGAAATCGTTATTAAATTATTAAAAATTAATGCCACTTACATATGTTCACCACTCACTTATATTTGTAATAAGTCTATTTTGTCAGGAATTTTTCTTGACCATATGAAGTTTTCAATATAAAACCTATATATAAGAAAGGAAACAAAATGAATCCAACAAACTATTGGCCCATATCATTATTGACTTCTATCTCGAAGGTTTTTGAAAAAGCCTTATGTATTAGACTAACTGAACATTTTAATACTAATAAATTACTTGTGGGAAACCAGTTTGGTTTTAGGAAAGGTATAGCAACTAAAGACGCCATTTTTAATCTAACAAGTGGAATATTAAACACTTTAAACAATAAAGCAACAGCTGGCAGCATCTTTTGTGATCTGGAGAAAGCTTTTGACTCTGTGAATCATGATATATTACTGTCCAAACTATCATATTATGGGATAAGTGGGAAGGCTAATTTATTACTTGAATCTTATTTTCAGAATAGATATCAAAGAGTTCACATCACTAACTCGTATTTAAATTCCAACACAGTTTCAAAATGGACCATAATAAAATATGGGGTGCCACAGGGCTCAATTTTAGGCCCATTGTTGTTCCTAGTATACATTAATGACTTACCCAAGGCTGTAGAACATAAAGCTCTTCCTATTTTATTTGCTGATGATCAGTATTTTACTCACAAGCCCTAACAATATACAAATGCAGAGCGATCTTAATTTTATCTTTGAACAACTAAATAAGTGGTTCAAATCTAATCAGAATTTTTTAAATTTTGACAAAACGTGTTTTATTCAATTTTTTAATAAAATTAAATGCACCTCTGACATACAAATTAAATATGCAGATAAACAACTAAGCTTAGCTAATGAAACAAAATTTCTTGGGCTATTTATTAACAGTAATCTTTCCTGGAAAACACACACTGAATGCATTAAGTCCAAACTAAGCTCAGCTTGTTATGCTATGAGGTTAGTAAAACCTTTTGTAACAATAAATACCTTGAGAATGATTAACTATTCCTATTTCCTCTCTGTAATGACCTATGGTTTGTTATTCTGGCAGAACTCCCCAGACAGTATAAAGATTTTCAGGTTGCAAAGAAGATTATTAGAATTATGACAGGCTGTAGAAGTGCAGATTCATGTAGAAAATAGTTTATTAACTTGGAAATCTTACCTCTCTCATCTCAATACATTCTTTCCCTCCTTTTGTTTATGGTAAGAAACAAGAATCAATTTCTGGTAAATTCTGAGATACATCACATTGACACTGGACAACACGCGAACTTCCACCAACCTTCTGTAAACATGACTAAATACCAGAAGGGAGTGTACTATTTAGGTGTGCAGGTGTTTAATATGCTTCCCTCTTACATAAAAACAGAGTTTGATAATCCCAAGAAATTGAAAGTGATTTTATAACAATTTTTACATAAAAATTCCTTTTATTCCTTGGGTGAATTTTTTGAACTACAAAAAAGTTAATTCCCTACTTGGACAGACATATGAAAGATCTGGCACACATGTTCCTCTTTTTTATCTACCTATCTGTACAATTTATTAGTCTGTATATGTGATTAGCTGAAGGTTTTATTCATTGAAGAATAAAAAACCAACTAGATGTCACTTGTTATATTTACTTTACTTCTTAGATACTCAACATGTTTTGGGCATTAATATGTCCATCCTCAGGAGTTTATCACTGTGTTGTTGAACTACCACATTGGCTGTACTGTTCTGCAACGATGGAGAAGTAAGTGTTAGCGTAAATTTTGGTGTTTAGTGGTGTGTGTTTGGTGTGATATGTTATGTCGCTTTGTTGTATTCATTATTTGTAATGCAGTGAACTAATTTCTTTTCAGTAAGTACCCTTAAATGGTACTTGCACATGCCACTATTTAACCATATTTTATCATACTGAATAATTCGCATTGTGCTGAAACATCAAATACTGTATTAGACCATGTGATTGTTGTACACTTTTGTGTTGGTTTTACCTTTTGATTCCTAAAACTGTGACTGTTTCCATATCCATATGGATCTTGTAATCCTGTATGGATCTAAAGAAGGAAAATAAATGATATGATGTTACCTCATACCTCTTAGGCCCAAATATTTTCCTCAGTACCCTATGTTCAAACAATCTGAGCCTATGTTCGTCCCTCAATGTGAGCAACCAAGTTGCCCACCCATACACAACAGGCCAAATTATTGTTTTATATGTGTTAATTATTTTTTATACAGCAAGCAAGATTCTGCATCAAATGACAGCATGCATTTCTTGACTTCCATCTGCTCTTAATTACTTCCTGAAAAGAATTTTGATTTAGTTTTTATTTCAAACAACACTGCACAATATATATTTTTTACTTTAACAATATTTATATTGTAATCACTGTTACATGTTTCAATATATTTGTATCATCCTCAGGGAGTTCCAAAGTTGTACATCGCTAAAGTTACGTAGTGTCTATATTATTAACATATCATTAAAAATTTATCAAATTAAAATATTTATGTGGTTGTTGGTGATAAACTGTAGTCTATGTGATTTTTACAATATAATTTGTGTCAGTAATTAGTTTACGTGGCCGTATATAAATTTGTGTATTCCTGTGTTGTTGTTGCCTGTGTGCTGGGGTGGTGAGTACAGTGATGTACAACTTTGGAACTCCCTGAGGATGGTACAAATGTATTGAATCATGTAGGAGTGATTATAATATAAATATTGTTAAAATAAATATATATATATATATATATTGTGCATTTTTGGTTGCAATAAAAACTATATGCTAGATGCATGGTACATACATAAAAATAAAATTTTGATTGTTAGGTTTGTTGCCAAATATTTGAACTCTACCACCCTTCCAAAGGAACTATTATCCAGCTTTATATTATGATTTCATCTTGAATTCTGATCTTGAGACATGACCATGTACTTAGTATTATCAAATTAAACTTCAACTTTAATAGTATTCCAAAAAATCCATATACATGAGTTCATCCAATGTATATTTCAGCATTTAATTCCATTCCAGTCTCATTACTAGCAACTACTAAAGCTTCTGTGCTCTTCTTTATAATTTGTATGCTTCCGCCCTATATATGAACATCATTGGCATAAATTAGCAGCTGATGCCTACGATTTAATTTCAAGCCATCTTGGTGTACTTGAACCCTCTTAATGGCACACTCTGAAGCAAATATGAGAAGCAATGGTGATAGATTATCTCCTTGTTTCAAACCATTCCTAATATGAAACATGTCACATTCCTGCATACCTTGACTCTGCTAAATGTTTCAGTCAGACATAGTTTTATTAGCCTTACCAGTTTCATGGGGATACCAAACTCAATGAGAATATTATACAAGAGCTCGCTCCTAATTAAATCATTAGTTTTCTTGAAGTCTATAAAGAGCTGATGCACTGCTTCGTTGTATTCCCATTATTTCCAAGCATATGATGAATGCAAAATATATTATCAGTAGTTGACCCTGTTGCATTGAAATCCACACCAATGATCCCCAATAATCTCCTCTGCATATGGAGTTAACCTTCAGAGCACGATATTGGATAAATTTTTGTATGTAGTTGGCAAAAGTAATGTGTCCCTGTAATTACTACGGTTTGTTTTATCGCCCTTATTATAGAGAGGTACAATGATCAACTCCTCCCATTCCTCAGGAAATTCCTCCTTGTTCCAAATAGAAATAATAAGTTTATGAATCTCACAGTGAATTGTTCTTCCCCCCCACCTCAATCAATTCTGCTGGGATTTGATCAATACCTGGTGATTTGTGACTGTTTAATAGCCAACTCAACCATAAAGCCACATGGCTCAGACACTAGTGGCACTGCTATGTCATTCTGTCCTCCTAACATCATTAACCCTATGTACATTCAATAGCTGGGAGAAATAGCTCCTCCACCTAGCCAAACCACTGTGGGAGTCTGCAACCAAATCAACTTTCTCATCCTTTACTATATTAGTTCTGGTGTGGTAACCCTTCTTAAAGTCATTGATGCCCTGATACAAGTCCCTAATATCTTTTTTCTTACTGTTACTTTCAAGTTCATCAATTTAGCTTTAGGATATTCCTTCTTTTTGTTCCTGAAATGTCTTTTAGCTTCATGTCTTACATGGGTGCAATTATCTAAATTGCTTTGGTTTGGATCCTGTAACCACTGGATTTCAGCCAGCTCCCTTCGATCTAAAAATCTTGAACATTCTTCATCAGACCATGGTTATGCTACTTCAGTTCATATAGACCTAGACTCTCTTTAGCTGAGGTTTTGATATTCTCTTTAATGTTTTACTGAGCCCTACTTATGTTCTTGCTATCATTTAAGTTCTCCAAAGGTGCAAACTTGTTTGAGATATTAAACTGATAGTTTCCTCATCTCTGACTCAGGTAGCTTCCTGAGATTCTTTCCACATCAAACTTCTGTGCTGCTTATTTACTTGTTTGCCTATTTTCCCCAACTTTTGCAACTACCAGATAGTGATCAATATTGCAGTCAGTTCCCCTGAAAGATCATGCATCCAGTATACTCCAATGCCATCCCCTATCTATAAATATATGATCAATCTGGTTGCAAGTCTTCCCATCAGGAGAGGTCCAGGTGTGTTTATGTTTCAGTGTGGGAACATTGTACTCTTAAAATTTTTGCTATTCTAACACCATTGTGTTTAATATCCTGATGCATCCTCTCATTCCCAGTTGTTGGTTTGATGATATCCCCTCTCACCAATTTTGCATTAAAATCTCCTAACAGAATTATCATATGGTACTTGGGAAAATGATAAAAAAACCTGCTTTAATTCCTCGTGAAATCTGGCGTTTGAACCATCACTTTTCTTTTCAGTTGGTGCATGTGCATTTAAAACAATGATATTGCACCAGTGACTTCTCAGGACTATATATATATATATGACATTCTGTCACTAAAAAAGTCCACTCTCTCAACTGCTGCTACTATTCGGTGGTGTACAAAAAATCCTGTTCCCAACTGATGATTTTTGCTCTCTTTTCCATAGAAAAAAAATATGATCCCCTGCTCTTACAGTGCTCCTTTGTCTCACCTAACCTCCTGTACACCCGCTAAATCTAATTTATACTTTGCTAATTCCCTTGCTACTGTCATGTCCCTGACCTCTACAGACTCTTTACATTCCACATACCAAATCTCATGTCCCTTTTCCATTACTTAGGTTGAACCAACAGAGGCATCTGAGGTCATATTTTATAAATGTAAGTATAGCCAGAAAAATCATGCATTAACACAGCTGTCAATTCTTGACAGCTGACAATCTAAGAATTATATTAGACACTTTATTGGCAGTTAACGTACAAATTAGTGAAAAACATGTACATGAAATAAATTAAATATAAAGAATATATATCACAGTTACAGCTGAATCAGACAGAACATGAAGTTTCTAATTTTATGGGTGGTTTTAAATGTTTACTTTGTGATTTAAATGCATCAAAATATCTTTTCTCACATTATTCAATATAAATCAAAGGTACTCTGGCTTTTGCTTCAGAAGTACTTGTCATTTAACAGCAGTAACTAGACTTTTGGGATGTTACGCCACGTTGGTCAGTTTACAAGGCATAGTATCCAAAAAGACCTGAATCGTCATCAACTCCACCACCACAACCTAAAATCTCACAACAAGCAATTGAATTCATCAGTATCCAAAACTCATGACTCTTGTGTATTAAAATTAAACCTACCAACAAGTTTTTTATTACCAAATATAAATGAACTAAGATCATTCAGATAATCAAATGTACAGGAACTTCACCTCTAATTACATAATCATTCAAAATTTCTAATACGATACTTTTTTTTTATGATACACAGAAACACTGAAACAGCCTCAACACATGACACAGCAAAATGCCAAAGTTGCACACATGACCAAGTTTTCTTTTTTGTTTTGCATTAAGGTCAACCGCACTTCATTTAATTGACCAACATAAATTATATTAGGGAACTGAAGTGTAAATATGGTCATACCTTAAGGTTGGGTTTTAAGTTGCATGCTACACATCACAACGTTTAAGATGCCATATGAAGTTCCAGCATGCAGTGATATAAGACAGATCTCTTTGTGTTCTGCTGTCATGTGAATTTAAAAATTATGTGGTAGAACTAGTCTTGCAGCTGTACAACAGTTCAGTTTAACTTTATGCAGGTATTGTTATAAGATACATCAGTCACCATAATCATAATCAATTTCCAACTTGGTTTTAAGTTGTCAAAAAAATTAAAACTTTTACATGCATATTAAGTACAAGGTAAAAATTATAGTTACCAGAATAATAAAGATATCCTATCCACAACACCCTCTAGTATTTATAAAATCATGTAACCTTTCAATAAAATTACAATGTCCCATCCACACCAAACAATTGAACTCTGCACTATTTATAAAAACTAACCCATATACACTTCTTGGCTTGCTACAGCGACTACCTCCAATCATGTCCCTGAGAACAGCAGCTGTCATGTGAATTTTATTGCATGGGAAGCTTGCAGAGGAGTCAAAATGCCAGCTTTCAGCTTGTAAGGAGGACTTGCAACTTTTGGTATCTTGACACACAATGAATAAAACTTGTCTTGAGATATTAGAAATTTGTCTCCTAATATTATTTTTCTTTTCTTGTAAAGAATGTGAATTGTTCACCTAAATTAAATCTTTCAGTGTCCCCAACCAATAATAATTGCAAGGATTTAAATCTGATGACATGAAAGGTCACATTCCACATGTAATCCACTGTTAGCTGAATACTTTCTCCAAGCCATTCATTAAGATTACCATATCAGACATGGCATTCTCCTGTGTGAAATGACTTTACATTTTTTATTCTTCTGTTGACTAAAGAATAATGTCACAATTAAGTGAAATTAGTGACAGGAATTTATTGTTTCTTCAAAAAAATTGGGCCCTTTGATTTTGCATGGGGATTTTCACAACACCAAAATCTGAATTCTAGTTGGTTACATTCCCATTTCGTGTAAACCATGGCACTTTGCAAAGTACTGCAAAGGAACACTCTTTGTTCAACAGAAAAGATATCTCGAATGCAGGGTCAACCTGCACTCTATGACTTGTAACACATTACTGAGCACCTATCTCACATTTTGGTGCTGATTTGATGAGGACCTTGCTGGTCAAGGTGCCTGTGCAGGTGGGCATTATACTGTTTATCCTCAGGGACAAAGTCAGATGTACTGTCTGTACAAAGCACATATAAACATGAACAAATGATTTGAAGACAAATACAAATAGGTCTACTTTCAGTACAACAAACTGCAGTTATCAAGCTACCATAATAGAATTTACAATCTTCCACAGTGCTGTATCATAGAATGGAAAAGTAATGCAATATTTCTTGAATAAACTTGAGAAATTTAGATATGGATATTGGATTTTACGGTTGGGAATACACCACACATTTTGTTTCAAATGTCTGAATATTGTACAGGAAAAGAAAGAATTACCCTTTAGCATTCACCCTTAATATTTTAAAGAGCAATTAACCATTTATCAATTTACAAGAACCTTTTAAACAAAGCAGATTAAATTAGAAGATCATATTTGAGTTATTGTGATGCACCATTCATGTCAGAATAACTCCTAATGGAAGAACAAGCTCAGCACGAGGAGGAGTATATGTACATGCAATTATACTACATATATTTAACAACACTACACTCCACACAAATATGGAATGTTTTGTTTTGTCCCATGAAAATTTTCACTTCCAAAGATAAGCTGCATGCAGCAATTTTTACATGGAATTATGTAACTCAGCGAGAACTGCTAAACAGAAAATTCTTTTAACTCTCCAGAATAACGTTTTTTATATACTGTTTCAAAGTTATTAAGTATACTCCAACACTCAATGTATTTTTTTTTTTCAGTTTATGACAGACAATACCTTCTTGTGCAATGCAGTAAATATATAAGAAGATGGACAGATGAAGCATGGCCTACCCATTACACTACACATAATGTAAAAAGGCATTCTTCTGTCCATAATATCAATACGAGAGTGTATTGATTTTTCTGTTCTGTTACTAAACTGAACTGCATTTATCTTAATTCCTTTACACATGCAAAGAGTGCTCTTATAGCTTGCTCAACTATTTCTGGGTTACAGATGATATATATCATTTAGAAATGTCCTGACATGCACAGGAATGCATCATGTTATCACCAAAATGTTTGTTATATACATATCTCTCCCAGAAACATTTGAAGCTGTTATGTAGAAGCCTTGATAAGTACCATTACTTAAAGCAAAAATTCTTAAATATGACCTATGACAATACAAGATGGTGCATCATGCTGGCTCTTATAGCAAGCAGACCTCTGCATGCACACCTACCGCTGAGAGTACATGAGTTCCAATGATTTACTGTGTTCATGCCATCAGAATCCCAAAGCACACACAACAAAGAAGTAACAATTTACTGCTAATTCTTCTGTAAGTTACTGTAATGAATGCTGAGATATTTTCAAACTCTCAGAGTTCCATTTTGTGCAATACTCTCCAATTTGCACATAAAACATGTATAGTATTTGACTACCCATTTTCTGTATATTATAAATATCTTGATGCAACTGTAGACTACTGAACTGTACGGTTCAATTCACAGATGTCAATTTCTAAAATTACGTAACTGCATGAACTAGTTCAACATTAATGAAGAGAGAGGAACCAAGATATAATTACTTCCAGGCCAAGTAGCAATAGCCTGCTCACTCTGCACTTCAAACATGACATAAATGCAAAGGATACATCCTCCTACGCATAGTCTGTAGTTTATCTGGCCCATATCTTTGGTCACTTCAGGTTGGCTACCTTACTGCATGGAACTTGATTGACTAAATGAGATGCCTACACCCATCTGTTACAGAGGTTGTTTTGTCTGTAGATGTAAAGTCAGTCTTGTCTTCAGTCATAATGGGAATACCATTATGTCATGTTTCTGCACAGTGCATAGTTGAAACACCACTCCTACAACAACTGTTATAATTTCAGAGGAAAGTTATGTTCCAAACTTGAAATCAATTTTCAAATACATTAAAAGGTCTCAAGAAACAGGTTAAATTCTGGACAGGACAAGAATATGCAGAAGACATGCTAACAGAAAAAACTACATGAAACTGGTGTTAGATTGGAGACATCTCTCAAGGAAGTCACTGGTTGGACTTGTACAGCAAACAGGCACATGTGCATCATCAACACAAATTTACAATCAAACTGCTGCATTTACATCCATTTAAGAGAGCCATGTTTCATAAGCAGTACAACACAGATCATGAAGCAAGACTGAATTTTGGCAGCTGGTACCTAGTGCAATGCACAATGGAGAAATAAATCCCACTCTCATTTTGTTCAGTATTGAAGTTCTGCTTCTTCTCAGTGGATACATGAACTCACAGACTAATGGGTGTTGGTCTGCAAAAAAATCCCAAGTCAATCTATGAAATGCCATTATATGATGTTAAGGTCAGTGTGTTTATGAATACATCTAGGATTATTTGGCCTATTTTTCTTTTTTGAGAGCATAATTCACACCAGTATGTGCACACATTCTGACACCATTTTTTGAACACCTGTCTGATTAAGAGACAAAGTTGGCATTTCTTCAGCAAGACAGTGCATTAGCTCACACCGCCACAAACAATTCTATGTATTATCTACATGGTATATTTGGTGATAGAATAATCAGCAGAGGATTGTGGCCTCCATATTTGCCAGATTGAACCCATACTATATTTACTTGTAGGGCATGTTAAAGAACAATCCTCATACTGAAGAAAACATGTTGGTGGGGGGGAAGAGGAGGAGGAAGGGGAGAAATGTTTCAGAATGTAGTGTGTCTAATATCACCAGCAGAACTTCAGTGCGCACTGACAATCTGTCTGTTAGGAGTGATTCATGTCTGAGCTGAAGGACCACCTTCTTTAATATGGTCACTTAAACCCCATTACCTGTAATGCAGTGAATTACAACCGTCCACAACTGTCACAACCTTACTTCTTTAAATGTGAATAATAGCCTAAAATCAACTGCAGTACATTGAAATAAAATATGTGACTTTTGACTCATTCACAGATTAGAACAGCAGTAACTCCTATGCTGCCTGCTATCATGCAAAGATGTCTCTGAAATGACCAATGATATGGGCCAGATAAACTAAGAAGTTGTACTATAATCTACCCTTCTTACAGTCATGAAGCAATACCTGCTGCTGTCTGTGCCATGCCTTTCACATTCTAACACAACTGAGACTCATGTAAGTAACTTTTCATGCTACTCTTTCAGAACACATTTGAAACAAAATTACAACAGCATACTTGTTATACTTTTGGCTGCATTTTAACCATTAATTTGAAAGTTCTTGCCATTCAATGGCAATGAATTTTCTAAGATATGATATGCAGCTAGAACTGTCATTTGCTTTATTTAACTTTCCTACATAACAGGAAATACGAATTTATGGTACACGCTGTTTTGTGCTAACTGTGATAAACATTATAATGAGTCAGAAAGTTATGTATTGAACATGTTTAGATCAGCAATACTAATCCACAGTTCCTGGCACCAACCATGAAACGGAAGCATATTATCTTTATGATGGAATTATAGGATAATCAATGAAAACATGCATATGATAGCTTCCTAAGGTCCAGAAATGTACATGACAGAAATGTACTTATGACTTGCATTACACACAGTTTGACCTACTACCTGCACCACTAGGAAACAGTTGTTTTTCATAAACAATATGATCCCATAATTTTTTACACATTTATCATTGTAAAAGGTAAAGGTAAAGCTCCCCTAAAACAGGTCATTAGGTCCCCAAAGTGCAGGAGTAGTGCAGCTCTACTGTTACTTTCATCTCTGTGCTAGATGGGGGTAAGTGGTCACAGCCATGCCCTTGCTGCTTTACGTCCAGGAAAGTGACGTGGTACCCTTTCTACAGGAGGCTGGGTGGGCCCCAGGGCCAGTCTGGATGGGTGTGGTAAATCTTGCCCCCACTGGCATTCAGTCTCTGGACCGTCCAGCCTGTTGCAAGTCATTTTACAGACTATGCCATCCCAGTCCACTGTCAATCATTTCTGCATGTTAAAAACTGCAGACATTCTTAAGTAAACTAGTTTTTAATTTGCAACCTTTTGCTAAAATAATGAAATCTGTATAAGCACATTGTTCTCAGGTGTGCTGATGTGAATCGCATGCAGCTTTAACATTTTCTGAAATGGTATGAGCCCAAAGAGTATACAACATAATCGGCAATCATTCCAAAGCTTTCACATCACTTCTTGATAAGATATTTCTCAATTATTATTACACAGTGTTCAACCCTTTATGGACCATGGTCTGTCAGTTGTCTGTACACACACAATAATTCCTGGCTTATTCAATCAAAGTGCTGTTCCTCGTTAGTAGAAGTTGGGTGTAGAATGTACCTGTGAAAGAGAATATCATTTTAACTTGACATGCTAGTCTAACCATACTGTTAAATTTTAGCACCATGGCAGACCCAGTAACTGATAATTGCAAAGACCTGAGCAAGAAAATGTTTCCTTCTGCCGACCAGATTATTGGACATAACGGTCTTCAGGTCTTCAATAGTCATCCACTGAACCACGAGTATTAAAGTTTGTATCCAGTTCTGGTTCTGGTACTGCTTCAGGAACATAAAAGTCATCTTGTCGAGCAAGTGGTATCATGGAAGTTATGATCTTCAACTTTTTGTCGTATATTTCAATGGCTGGATAAGCACATAACTTCCGATGCTTTAACAGAAAATATCAGTTAGTAATAAATATCAGTCCAGCTTACAGATTTATCTTAAACGAAAGCAAGGCATTTCTTACCTTAATGTATTGTACCAGTTTTTGATACACCCGAGACAGAATGAATTGTAGAGACAAGTGATTGCTGTATGGCAGTGTGACAACAAGTGCATGTGTTATCTTTGGGAATGTAGCTACATTGTAGCCAAAATCTGCAAGTGTAGACATCAGACTTACATCAGGAAGAATACCATCCTCATTTAGGATTACACCTCTTGCATAGGACCTGGTAGGCTCAGAAGTCTGAAAAACATACAATACACACTTTTTCAGTTATTGGCATCACTAACTTTTCAGAATATTCGTTTTTCAGTTACTTTCACTCAGAAAATCGAACAAATTCATTAACATGCATAAAACCAATCCTTAACCATGGTTAATGACTAGCATGTAAAATGATTAGGTGAACATTCTGACACATCACAATCAATTTTGTTTTGTATCTTAAAGATTGAGTGATTGAATATTAGCAATTGGGTTCAAGCCCTTATGGTCCTGATGCACCTAGGACCTTAAAGCTTAATACAACATTAGTTTAAAGAGTACTGCCTTCAGGAGTATGATAGTGTGTGGTACCGCATATAGGTACAGAGAGGCCTGTTACCCCTTCTGCAGGACAGAAGAGTAAACATAAAGATGAAGGTAGCAGGTTCCTGTAAAATGCTGGTAAGCACCTACCAAGCTACATGGTGTCACATCTCAGAACATTAAGTCTTAAGTAGTTTTAACAAATATACTAGGTTATCTGTCAATCACCAAATCTGCATCATGCCAAAACCATGAGGCAACTCAGTCAGTAGATGATCCCCCTTCTCCCATCACCCTCCATTAAAAACCCATGACAAAGACTTTGTGCCAATCTCATACACCAATACACCCCCACTGCCATGCAGTACTGCATCATACTCTTGTGATTTTGATTACACTGTAGGACTCAATAGTTGAACCAATTCACATAGGTGCATGACAGCCTATTTTGAAAGATGACACTAAACAAAAACCTAGCTCTAAACATACAGCAAGGTTAGCAAAATCTTGTTCTCCACTTCAGCCAATGGCTAGGTATATTACTCACTCAATGTGTAAGGAGAGGGGGAGGGATATAAATGCAAGTTGAATGGTGTACTTTCGTGTTACTGGAACTTGGTTGCAGAATGTATCTCTGAAATATAACAGCATTCTAATTCGATATGCTATTTTAACAACAATATTAACTTTCAGCACGATAACAAACCCAGGAACTTGTGTGTTATTGAATGATGTTGTCAACTGCAAAGAATATATAATGTTAGTGGTAGATGACTATACTATGTATGGAAATACTCAGGAGCGAAAATTTGTTCCAATGTCACTTTGGCCAGCACAAATCCTACATGGATTGGCATGGGACTGAACCTGGGCCTCTGCGGTGAAAGCCCAATGTCTAAGAGCCTGAGCTATGGCATCATCTGAGCAAGAAAATGTTTCCTTCTGCAAGACTAAATGCATTAAATTTCAGCACCAAGACACATCCAAGAAACTGTACTAAAGGGCATGACTGACAGACCAACTGAAAGAAGACACTATGGAATGGAAATTAATGTGTAAAAAAACTATGGTAATGAGAAACTAAAGACAGTTATCCCTAGTACATATTATGACAGATCAAAAACTACTGGAGAATGTGGAATATTTTAACTATTTGGGTAGCCTAACAACAAATGTTGCAAGATGTAAACATGAAATTAAAGCCACGATTTCCATGGCAAAAGTGGCATTCAACAACAAAGAGAATCTTTCCACCACCAAACTGGACTTAAATATAAGGAAGACACTAGTGAAATGCTTAATTTGGAGCACAGCTTTGTGTGATGCTGATACCTGGATACTTTGTGTGGTGCTGATACCTGGACATGTTGTAAAAAAGATCAGAAATACCCCAAAAGTTTTGAAATGAGATGCTGGAGAAGGCTGGAGATCAGTTGGACCAATTGTGTGAAAAATGATGAAGAGCCACTAGAGTCAAGGGGAAAGGAACATCCTACATATTCTACATACAATGAAACAAAGGAAGGCTCAACTGGATTTGTTACATCTTGCATAGGAACTGTCTTCTGTGTTTTTGAAGGAAAGATAGAAATGACAAGGAGATGAGAAACAGGACATAAGCAGCTAGTGAATGTCCTTAATAAAAAATCCTGCAACTTGATAGAGGAAGCAATAGATCACATTCTGTGGAGAACTTGCTTTGGAAGAGGCTATGAACCTGATGGAAGACAGACTACATAGTGACAGATGACACATCCAGTGATTACCTGAAATCATAAAACCCTAAGCAAAAAAATGTTTCCTTCTACCTATGGGCTACAAAACCTAATCAATGACCCCAAATAAAATCTACATCTGGTTACCAATGGCATTCAGACATTATTTTGCCTCGCAAAATCATATCTAAAAACTTGATAATATGGAAAATACACCCCCCAGAAACTTGCATTCATGAAGATGGCAGCTGTAGGTAAAGTCTAAAGACATATATGTGCTTTCGAGAACCGACCCCTTCATAATTGTAAGAACCCATTTCCACAGGAATAACACATTGTTCCTATCAACATGCAATTAAGTATCACAGTTCTCCCAAGTTGTGTGTAGGAATCCACCAACACAGTGGATCACCATGCCACTAAAAAATCTACATTTACATTATAAAACCAATCAGTGGTAATGTCCGAGATTCCAGCACAGTACAATATAGTTTTGATACATTCCACTCAAAAGCTTATTTTAAACAATTTATATTTCATATAATTATTTCTGGTTATTTCAGTTGTGAATGTAATATTAAGCCAATGACTGAAAGTAGAGCCCAAACGTGGCTCAGCACATTACACACCCGACTTACAATTAAGACTTTAAATTTAACTCAGACGCCATATATCCTGATTGGTTCCTTAGGTTCCTCATGTTGCTTGAACATGTCCGAGTAGTAACTCTACCTAAGCACAGAAAACCATTCCCTCCCCCACCCCCTCCCCACATACACAGGCACATGCATCTTAAATTCACTTGCCTCTGTACGCCTCAGATTATAAATAAATATGCAAAGAAGTACTCTAAACCAACGATTTTCACAGAACAATCAAAAAGACACTAAGGTTCTCTCACGATGAAGTTAGGTTACGTTTTCATTACTATTACTATTAAAATCTTACCTTCAGTTTGCGTCCTTCATAGTAGTAAATAATTATAGTTTTGAACTGTGGCAGTGTGTCACTATTTTGGCTATACCGAAACAACTGTGCGATATTATTTTCAACAACAGGTCCATTGTATCTATACGCAATAACTAACCTACCAAATGGCGGTGGAATCACTTTTATGTCAAAATCATTAAAGAACCCTAACGTCATTATAATATACACTCCTAAAATAAATAATATACATAAAAACAGTATTACTTCTAGGAACAGCATTTTCCAATAGATTCAAACAAGTAGAGTTTCATGTACTACGGACACTGCCATGTAGTTTTAAAAGATGTCCTGGATGCCGGTAATCGATTTGCCCTGATCGATTCACAGCCGTGACATTCGAATTACGATAAAATCGAATCAATATGTGACATATTTACCTATTGTAATTCTGGTGAGAAATCAACTCCTAACCTATTAGGAGAAATATCGAACTTAACCACAGAGCATCTAGCCCATAACTAATTAAACTCTACAGGTTGAGTTGGTCTGTGAAACAGATGATCTCGTGGTCTGCCTTGAGCAATTAAGAGTAACTTACGAATGGGTCACGGAACAACACTCCAACTGAAAAGGCCTCATTGTCCCTCTTCCTCTACATATTGGCAATTCACGGTAAATATTTACGTTCCTACGCGACATGTAGGCCCCTCGAAAGGCCCTTCCCCTCAGATTTTCTGGCAATTATTGAGTTTTTAATCTCTATGTATGCTACATGGTCTACTCATCGCAGTACCATGTAGGCCAATGTTTATAATGGGAATTTTGCATCACATAAAAGTAAATTTAGACCAAAGTCAGGCATGATTACATGTAATACAAGGCAAAGGTCAGATCTTCAATTCAAATTCTGTAGAAGTGATATTCTTAAACAAAGTGTGATGTGGGAATAAAACTATATAGTAGTTTTCCAAATCATTGTGAAATGTAAAAGAATATTCAACCTTTTAGAAGGAAACTGAAAAGTGTTTTTATTGCAATGACCTTCTATACTGTAGGTGAAAATGTCTTGCACTTACATGGCAAATGTATGCATGATGTGAGGACATATTTTAAGAAATGGAACATTTTTAAGTCTTTGAACTGTTAATGTGTTGAATCTTTGTAATTTTATACTTTAGGAACAAGTATGATCATTCATGTGAACAGTCACTTAAGTAAGGATTGCAGTGATGTGTCCTGCAAAATTTTTGTCAAACATGAAAATAAACAATTACTTTTTTTTTTTGATAACAAAGCTTTATGCTTTCCATCTTCTTCTTGCTGATGTATTCCTCTACATTTAGTCACATCTGGCGTATCAAGCTGTTCAACTTGCTTGTCACTACAGAAGGTTAACAGTATCAGCATGTGTGTGAAGAGCAAGGTTTGACCACTGGCAGAGACTTGGGATGTATAATATCTGAAGGTATGTGGTAGAGGTTGATTTATGGGAATTCTATGGCCTCAGCACAGCAGTCTATCGTACTGCATGATCTCTGTTAATATATCTGTGCTTGTTAAGTAGGCTAGCTGTCTACAGCATATTTTCATGGATTGCAGATGGAAGAGAGAGCTGCAAAGGGTCTAACTCCTTCACAGGCATGCATTTCAATAACACACATTAGCAGAGCCACAATGTGTTTGATGTGATTCAAGATGATATCAGTGGTTACTAAATTTGAGGACTATGAAATGTCATCAAGAATATGTGAACAAGAAAAATCTGTAGACATTTTAGAATTTTAATCTTGACAATCATATCAAAGTAAAAACACATACAGGTTGCAGGGGTTCAAATTTGTTACATGCTGTCCCACTCGAACTACACTGCACACTTCCCCTTCATCAACAGACCTTACTTAACTCCCTGCCTCATGAGAGAGAAAACCTACAGTTCAGTTACTCATTGACATACTCATTAGTCACTGTAAACATCAACTTTCAGTAGTAAAAACTCAGTCATTTAGCAATGGAAATTTATAACAGATGTAGTCAGAATACATGGGACAAGTGGTCGAAAAGGGCAAGAAATGCAGGAGGAATGTGCCAGGGAGATGGGTTTGGGAGAATGTGTGCATTTTTTCTCTTAATTGTCTCTAGTGCCACAATCAATGGAATACTACCTCAGACAGATCCTATTAATTATTTTTACTCAGTATACTGACAGAACATGCTACAGCTAGGCCAAGTGTAGTAAACTGCAGCCATCTTACCAATTTAATAAACAAGCAGCAAAAACAGCTGTGTAATCTTAAAAAAAAGGTTCTAATTCAGTCCTATTTTGTGTTAACTGTAGAATTACACATGAAATACTGAAGTAATATACTGATCATGAAAAATAACGCATGTATGTTTATTCATCAAGTCCATGTCCACATACAGCACTGACTACAGTGACATTTAACACTGCACTCCTACAGGTTGGAGTATGCATGTTTCTGAAATCATCACTGTATAAGAATATGAGTAAATTTAATCCAGCAACAGTCTTAATTTGGAAAGCTCTGGGAAGTTTTCCTTTCTTTGAATATTCTATAATTCCTGGTTCACACAATTATGTAACATACAAGCAGAAGTACCCATTCTTTGCATAGGATATAGCTCACTTCCTTCTGATTACTACAATGTATGGTAACTAAATCTTTGACAGAAGAAATAATACATTAACACAGTAAACTTTATTAATGTACAGCAAATTCCTTTAATCCAACATGCAGTAGTTCAGAATCCTGATATTCCAGCGCTTGAGGAGAGTGGTCCCAAAACTGGAAGGCGTGCTCTACCAAAAAATTTCCATGAACAGAACATGCATTTCTCAGGGACACATTAAAAAATGCCTCCAAAAGTGTCTGTAAATCAAATATTGTGATATCTCCTTAACCCTTTTCTCCTAATCTGTCAACTTCTTCAGCTACATAGACTCCAGGAAACAGAGAATAGGAGCCTGATAATCATGAACCAGCAGATGAAGGGTATATCCAAACATAATACAACACTGGTTAGTTGTACAACCCAAGTATAGAAACAGTTACAAAAATTACTCATAAAAAGTAATTTCAGTATGGGTACTCTCTGATAATCTTGAATAATTCAGTACCTGGCTGGTCTCATGCAAGTTGGATAAATGTAATTCTTCTGCAACTGAAAATAAAGAGGGGAATAAGGTTTCAAACGGCATCCAAAACACTGCCACACATGCACATCACTTTAAAAGCCATGGAATGAATTCTCAAAGTCACATGTATTGTATGTCAAAAACATGCAAGTCACTTGTTCAATTTGTGATAAAAAGAGACAATCTAAGAACAAATGTATTGAGTGAAGAAAAAGTTCAAAATATTCTTGCAGGTTTAGACAGCAATTATCACAAAATCTCTAACATGATTGGCAGAAGAAACTGGAGTTTCACTGTGGTCTGTGTTCAGAGACATGGGATTAATCCCACTTTTCCAATATAAAGTTATGGCATAAAGTAACGATTTTACCTTAGGGGACATGTAAATATGCAATATGTAAAAAAGGAAGGAAATAAATTTCTCATAACATTCAAAAAGTGTCACTCACAGTATAATAAAAATAGGGATATAGTGTGCTGTTACAGTGCACAGTAAATCACTGACCTCAAATTCTTTTCTGAGCACTGTCAGTTTGGATTGGTATGTGAGCACTACATTTATTTCTGAGTTAAATATAAGGATGGCCATAAAAACAATAAAAAACATTCGAAATTCACTGACTTGGGCAAAGCAACTACATGCACAACCAAGTTATTTAGACATACAAATGTGAAAGTAGTAATATCATAAAAAAATTCTTAAGAAGAAATCACTAAATCATAACCTAGATCAATACATCAGCATCTATTAATTAAAATGCTCCATTTGCTCATTAACCCATATAGAACAAACAGGACATTTGTACACCAAATTTAAGCATTATAATGGTTGAAATTAAATATGTGACAGTCTCAATATGCTGATCATATCGTAGATCAAAGCCATTCATTCAAACCTACAGATGTTATGTCCATAGTTTTTGAGGATAGGAAAGGTACAGAGACACGGTTGAGAAGTTTTACACATATAAAGCCACAGAGAAATTAAAACACCTCAATAAGCAAATGGTGGTTCTAAATCCAAATTTTGATTCCATAATATATTTAATAACTTAATAAAATTGTTTGAGTGATTCAATCAAGAATAATGAGATGGGTGGTGCATGTAGCACGTATGGGGGATAAGAGAGGCATATGCAGGGTTTTGGTGGGGAAACCTGAGGGAAAGAGACCAAATGGAAGACTCAAACATAGATTTCAAGATAATATTAAGATAGATCTTCAGGAAGTGAGATGTGGGGGCATGGACTGGACTGATCTGGTTCAGGATAGGAACAGGTGGCAGGCAGGCACAGGTGAATGCATTAACTAACTTTCTAGATCCATAAAATGTGGGGAAATTCTTGACTGGCTGAAAACTGGTTAGCTTCTCAAGATGGACTCTGCTCCATGGAGTGAGTAAGTAGGTAAGTAACTTAACAAAACCATTGTTATGGGTCACTATGTGATGCATGTATGTAATCCAGTAACAAACTCAGGTCAGTTAGTACAGAAGCAGCCACTGAGTATCATGGAACATCTCACAGCTCAATTAAGTATGCTGGATGTAAAAATAAGATCCAATGGAATTAAGATCTTCCACCATCCCCTACCCCACACACATACAAAGTTCATCATAAAAGAATCTAACTAAATGATTATAAATTTGATTTGTTTTAACACCAGAGCATTATGTTACACACATAGTGTACTGTGAGTGCAACCTGAAAAAAATCGTAAATACGCTCACAAAGCACTAATGCAATTAACAGAGAGATTTATCATTATGAAGACATGGAAAGAAGACAACATAAATGCTCAAATCAATATAACTGGTTTTGTCCTTTCCACCAACTTGATTCAAATATTTTAACATACTTCAACACATATAATATGTTACCTGACACAGCTGTTGTTCTATTTCAGTTTCTTCTTTTATACTTTTATAATTACAATTACGTTCTTACATAATCACAAAATGGAGATCTCAGTCTGGTAACAACAATGAATTAAGAAATAAATGTTAATATTCTTGTCAAAGACTTGAATATGGTCCAGAATGGGATGAAAATGTCATCAAATTTCCATGCAAAACTCGTACGCGTTTATGTAATAACAACAGTGTGTCAAAGGAGTATTTCATGATTTATCGTATATCATGCACAACAGCACACAACTTGTTAAGATGTTAATACACAAACTGGTGACATGTTCTGCAGCTTTGACTACATTTAAGGTTTCAGCTCTCAATATTACACACATCCATCTTTTTATGTATGTATATTCATGTCTTCAGTATAGTGTAACTGACTGTTATGTTTTCACTGTATTACCTGTCATTGTGATTGTTATCTGACTCAATACCATTTGGGTTGTGTGATTTCAAAATGTGGGTGACCTTTGTGACACTTGTCATTGTGCTGGAGGTGGATGTGTGTGCGATCTGGCTGCTATAATGATGTGACAATTTATGCGAACTAGTGAAGAATTCAGTATACTGTAATAGGACTAAATGAAGCAAATTCTCTTAATACAAGGTGCACTTCAAATCTGACTATGAATATAGATATACAGTAGTAATAGAAACAAAAACAAAATACAACAAATAAGTAAATGATATTTTAAAAATTTTTTAAATAGGGTATATACAACAGAAATCAGTGGTTAATAGATTATTGCAAACTTTATTAATTCCACCAAAACTTACATCCCTGATGATGGTCCAGAGGTAATGCGAAATGTCTGGACAGTCATAAAAAGGGGGCATGCTATTAACATCACACATGTGCACTGTAAAGGTTTTTATTTGCAACAGTGTTACTGAGGCACATGGTGGATCATGAACCAAACAAGGGACATAAAAAATCTGCACACACCAATAGGATATCTAGAAGCAATAACAGAATGAATGTGCCAAAATTACTGTACAATGCACACATTTCCAGCTTGTTTCATTTAGAGCTCATCACAGCTGCTTCAGGTTACATTCTAAAGCAAAGTCAAAAATCAATGTCATAATCACCAAGGTCCAATTTATATTATAGCATTAAATCATGGACTCTTAAATGGTTAATGAACTAAACAGAACAAAATGCATATGCTGAACTGAATGTCAAATACACCAAGAGATGCCTAATTTTCAAAATTATAACTAAAACATCATGCAAGACTCCTTGTACTGTTGTGTAGTTGACACACATTGATTTTTTGCTGTTGTGGTTTTCTTTTTAGCATTCTTACATGTACTGTATGATAGTCATAAGCTAAATTTACTCATGCTTAGTTCTCGCCTCTCTTAAGACCAGGCATGGGAGGAATATAATTTCCTTCCATTTATTTTTTGTTTATAACTGGACTCGCTAAGTGTATCACGCGAGCAGTGTGTGGCGCAACACATGTAACAATAGCTGCTTTGTTCTGCGGCGGCAGTCTGCTGCGTAGCTTGAACTGTGTCTGAGCAGCAGAGTACGACGCCAGACAGTCAGTGAGTGCAAACGGTAATGAAGAGTCCACTGGCAAGAATTGTCACTGATACATTTTAGTTGTAAATGCAATTACTCCATACTCTTGCACAATAAAACTCCAATATATTCTACTTGGGGATTATTGAGTGTGTGTGTGACCTGCCCGACTCCCCATCTTAACCAGAGTTACGAGCTCCGTCCTCCCTGGGAACAACATCTAAGATATGTTCCTCATCGGGTCCGCAACGGATACAACAGTACCATATGTCTAATGTGTGTGACTGTTTACTAACATGCCTATGGATAGTCAAATTGAAACTCAGAATCAGTTATTACAGACTGGGCATAACACTAACATGACAGCTGCAGTGTGATATGACTATCACATGCTGCAATTACAGCTACAATATTAATGTAAATTATTCTGTAAACCAAGGTACAGTATTGGAAATCACAATCACTGAGGTGAATTCTGTGCATCTGAATCATGATGTAACTGACATGAGAGTCCACTGCAAAATTTAAGGTACTCCAACCATGACATATATTTGTTTTCTATGGCAGGGCTCAAAGATGTTGCTAAGTTGTTCAGTTGGTAAGGGTCAACATTCAGGTCATATGCTTCTGTGAAGTTCTGTAAAAGTAAAAATAAATTATAGTAATTTAGCACAAAACAGCCAAAGCTGTTAAAACTACGTTACAAGTTTTGTTATCAATCGGATATCAGTCACTTAACTGAAAGTTTACAATATGTGGAAATACTGTAATATTGAGAATGACAGGAAAAGTAAGAACAGTAAAATAATCCTTAGCTCTTGTACCCCTCAAATGAAAACCTTAAAAAATATGCTCATATGGAACTTCACTAAATAACCTAAACTAAAGTAGCTGTAACAGAGTTACCTTTTGTGAGAAGTGTGCCCTACATAAAGTGTTGCTAATTTAAGTTGCATAAGAGACATATTTATCACAGAAACTGTAGCATAATCTCAGAACAATTTTAACAGATAGTAACACATAAAATAAAATAAATATATATGTAAGGGCCGCGATTCGTGAACTATATCCTATGCCACCCACGTTTCTTAGAGACTCACCTCTGAATCCTTAAATTTGCAGAATAAAAAGTTATAGGAAGATATTAGATGAGATGTGATGTGTGGCTCAATGTGACGCACACATGTGAATGTGTTGTTTCTAGAGTCTTGACACTTACACATTTGCTCAGGAACACAGTTCTGTAAAGCAGATAAAATGGTACACCAATTCAAACAGGACATTTTAAGTACATACACATATATCTGAACACCGTTATGAACAAAGACCTGCAAGAATGCTAAAAAGGTAGTTAAAAAGACTCAGACCTTGCAAGTTGACAACAGATATTGGCGGCTCTCACGAAGCATAATATAAAGAATTATGAAGGACACTGACTGGTGACATTACCAAATGACATGAGATACAAAGGGAACATGAGGAGCCCAGAACTGAAGACAGATGTTAGTGGAAATGCTTTTGCAAATAAATGACACATGCAAGTGACACAGTCACTACATGATGTGATGCTGAATTTATTACTTCATGTATGATGTGATGATGAATTTCTTACTTCATTTAATGTTCAGAAGGAAATGGAGAGGAGGAGGCATAGCCTATTTTAAGATGTTAATTCAGCATTTGCCTAGAGCAACTGACAGGAACTACAAGAAACCTCCGTCAGGATGGCCGGTCTCAGAGCTCTTGTTCAAAGACAGAATATCCAGCATGTACTACTGGGGAGCCCTACACCATGATGAGATGATGATGATGATGATGATGATGATGATGATGACGACAATGAAAATGACAACAATGATGGACAACTTAAAATTCTCACAGCAATAATTATTATTCTTACAGTCCCTCAGAATGTTAGTAGACATACGCTATCATTTGGAGGAATCTATTGCTGTCATTTTCAGGGTATACTGAAGATGGAAGCAGCATAGTCCTCTAAACCATTGGTACCTATCTACCAACTTACAAGGTATCACATTGTAGAAGACTGTAATCATATCACAAATTATATCTCAGTTTTCAGTAGTAAAAGCATGTAATAACATTATAAATTTTCTGAAAAAACTGGAAATATTAAAATTTAAGGAATTAAATAATCCAGCATTGTTGTGTGAGGTACCTTAGGATGGGAAGTATTAATATTATGAGATTCTGAAACACTCACTGATAATGTACCAACTTCATCATACAGGCAGTCGGGTGAAACAGTCTTCCTACTGCCCTCTCCATGGTATTCTATCAGAAACTTTCTGTCCATTCCTGTCCCATCATCTGCATTTTGTTTTGACAAAGGAAAGAAAGAAATTCCATCCATCCATGGTGGTGCTTCTAAACCTGCCATTGCCAAAAACGTTGGAGCAAAGTCAATGTTGAGTACTGGACGAGTGTCCAATTGCCTGTGTGGTAACCCTGGGCCTCGCATCATCAATGGGATGCGTATATCCATTTCATATGGCTGCCGTTTATCCCATGGCAGTCCAAACTGACCTGAAGTTCAGATGATAGGATTAGTTAAGCCAGTTCTTAAGTATATATATTTGAATTACTGGTGAAATAAAAAAAATTAAATATTGAAGGCTAACATGAAAGAAGGCCATCATGTTTATAAACAGGAAATTATATTTTAAATGTCCAATATTTTTTTTACTATACCCAAGAATTACAGCCACAGAACCTACGATGATGATGCCAGTGTCAACAAGAAAGATTTGGGGGGGGGGGAAACAACAAAAACAACAACAACAGAACATCCTATATTAATCCTTTAAAGGCATAACCTAATTTTATGTACTTAAACATTTGTATTCTATCTCAAGAAAAACATACTTAATTACTGTAAACATTATGATGGTTATGATTTATTAGAAATTAAATTTTGACTAGAAAAAACTTAATAAAATCAGGTGCTTTTTAAGATGGACTCAGCTGCATGCAGTTAGTTAGTTAGTTAGTAATCACCAATTAGTCTACAATTTTTGTTTTACCTATAAGCTAAATACATAACCACATTTTGATACGGTCCATATTCTGTGCATTAATCAATTGAATACAATACCAACAAATGCACAATACTATTTTGATGCAGTTTTATTACAAGGTATCCTTCAACCATTCAGACCACAAGTGGCCGAACCACGAAACAGGATACCCTGTAATAAAATTACATCAACATGCTGTTGTGTAGTTGTTGGTATTGATATTGTTTTCAAATAAAGACATATTTAAAACAGTGATTCTGGACATTTCAGTAAGATTTTGGAAAATGCTCTCTAATCTAAGGGATAAATTTAAAACTGAATCTTTTAAAAACACAGCCTTAGTGGGAATATTTAAGACTTAATGCAACTTAACCCTTCAAGGCCAGTTTCAATATTCAGTAATGACCTACACAGCAGTGCATTTGAGCTGCTTGCTCGGGAACAGTTTCAAGCATATCATAATGCTGCTGCTTCATGTGTGAAAGCAGAAGTCTGAGCATTCAGTCAGTGTATTAATACACTTTATGCCTCAAGTTTTAATGCCTTTGATGTTACTGAAATCTAAATAATGTTTTAGAACGTATATGTAGAACTCAATTTGTTGTGCACTGCAGCATTGGGTCTTTTCTGTATTTTGTTATGAAAAAAAATCATTTGCTTATGTTGTTTCAAGTGCTAGAAGTTCATCTGCAGGACCCTGTTAAATTTTTTATATGAATGGCGTCTGTAACAAAGCATTCAGCTGCACAATGAGAAACAGCATAACTGTGCATGGTTCAGTTCGTGACAAACACTGTCAGCGACTATTAGGCCCATGCAGACATTCTTTACACAGATCGAAAAAAGGGATTCTAATCTACTGATCAAAGTATATCAAAAACCATAATTCATTTTTATGCAATATTCATCTTCATTTTTTTTTATGTAGGCAGAAAGTTGTGTGTGGGCTATTGGTGGTGTACAAGACATTCAATTATTCTGTCAATGATCATGTAACTTTGCTTAGCTCAACTAGTTTAAGAAGTAAGAGTCATCTCTAAGTGCCCGTATACATGAATGTCCGTTTAAAGCATTACTTATAAGCTTAGAGGGGTACGGATCGGATTGTCCCATGCAAAGAAAGTTCCCTCTTCCTTTTGCCACATTGTTTGTTATTCCTTCCAAACTTTTCTTCGAAGGAAGTGATGTGTGCTAGTAGATAAAACATAGAACTGAAGTTTGTTAAGTAAATGATCCCTTGTTATCAGCTGCAACCCAGGTTATTATGCTTGGAATTATGTTTTACCTTTTCCGGTTGGAGTTTCTGCTGGGAAGATTTTTCCATTTGACAGTTATGGGTGAAGGAAATAAATATGAAAAATGTGTAATAAAATTTCAACCTATTTGCTGAATAAACTGTGAAGTTTCTGCTTGTAAATCCTGTATTAATTTGATTTCATGCCAACTTTGATAAAGTACTGCATTTATTGACAAACTGCAGAAAATTAAAATGCGAAATATTTATGTATCTTATATGTATTGCTGAATATATTATCAATTTTCATACTTTTAAACCTTGCAGTTCTTCATATTTAGAGCACTGCATTGTTGGGAGAGAATATTTAAACGTTTTCTGTCTCCAGAGCACAGATCCTGTTAAATACCCTCCATTGTTGAAGGATTAGAAAAAATTATATAACAAAGCTTCACATCTTATATTAATTTCCTGCTGTACTACTGTTGTGGCAAGTAAACAAAGTAAATAATAAAGGCTGCAAATGTAACTCAGACAGGAGATCAGCAATGAATATAACTTTTGTGTACTGTGAAGGGACACCCTCTTGGATGCAAGCCAATTAAGGGCCCAACCATGACTGTTTCTTGGATTATTTAATCCTGTTTTATCAATGCAGAAACAAAACAGTACTAAATGGGCAGATTGCTATCAAAGATGATCCCAGAAAGATGCTAAAAAAAAAAAAATCTCGATGTAATCTAGCTGGTCCTAGGCCAAGACAAACACATGGGACCATTTGTAGATGTGAAGCACAAATTGTTGTCACAATGCTGCAACACTAGTACCATAAAATTAGAGTTATATTTTTTGAAGATGTTAAAAGCATGTATCCCATAACATAATAATATGTAATTTATCAACATATGCTAATATGCTTCAAATTATAAAAGCTTAATCAGAAATTTCACTGCAGTCTCATAAAACACTCCACTGTGACCAGCTACCACTTACTTCACTGAATAAAACAATATATTTCTTACCTACATGAAACCCGTGATCAGAAGTCACAATGACATGTGTTTTGTCAAGCAGTCCTAGTGACTCAAGTTTGATAACCACAGATTCTATCAGGTCATCTACTGACAATAGAGTTTCCCATCTTTGTCTGTAAACTCTGTCTAGTTCTGGTAGTATAGAATCAGGAAGTGGTGATGGTTGCATCTGAAGCAGCCAGTGTTTATCCTGGAAAAAAAGGAAGTGTAAAACCCACAACACAGCATTCTTACAGCTGTCACATTTTTATAGCTGTCTTTCTGCTTAAGAGTTGGGCCAAAAGGTGCATGAAGTGCAGGTGCAGCCATTATCATTAACAAATGGCAACAATGTTACTGCAGAATGGATGACTGTATTCATTCTCATGTATATGTACAGTCACAATGATACTGCATATACATTATTTCAAAATCAAACACATTTTTTACAGTAATATATAGGGAAAAAACCAATGACAAAATAAACAATCTTCAATTTCAGAGAACATTTTCATTATCTGTCCAGTCATCTATTACAGTGGTTTTTAAACTTTTTTCTGACACACAACTATCACAAACAAAACGTATACATGTATCGCTACCACAAACTAAACATGTATGCATACCACTATATATTTAAAATGTTAATAACAGATAATGTACTGCGGATCCAGGTCTTCAAACCTGCTAACTTGTGAAACAACAACACTCTGTGGAAACATCAAATTTCCCCATTTATACATTTTTAATTTAACATTTTGTACTGTTAATATTCATTGCATAGCACTTTTAAGATACTAATACAATATCACATAAAATAAGGAACATTAAATATACCTCAAATATTTTCATACCTCCTTCACATTAGTGAGAAAAATGAGCTTGTTTGGATGACAGCAGCTTCTCAAATCCCATTTGTACAGTACTGACATCAAGTATCAAGTCCAATGCCAAATGCAGGCAGTTTGTCTCTCTGGTCATGATTACTGCCGTGGCACACAAACCTTTTGTTCAAGTCTATTGATCCAAATGGTAGCAAAGCTACAACTGAGCCTTGTCCAAGGAAAGGATGTTCCTAGTTGATATCACATCAGAATTCTGAGAGGGACTTTACTGTGTAAATGTTCCAAAACCAGCAGTCTGTTGTCAAACAAATCAATTTTTTTTTTTAAAATCATGTGTGGTATTAGCTTAAAGGTACGTGTACTGAATAGTGACAAAATTCACTCCTTTCCACTGGGTCTTCTGTCAGGAACGAGAAGTATGGACAAAAACTGCTCCATAGATTCTCCAAATCTTGCATAATGTTGGATTGACTTCCAGCAGGGTGTTTTTTGTTATCATTTTCATTGAGCAAATCCATCAATGTAGGAGATACTGTCGAATATTCAGTTTTCACTGTTCGGGCCATAGGAGCAGTTGCAATGAAAGACACACACACACCATCTTCCATGGAAAATAAGTAAGATTTAAGGTTAAGTCACCTAACTCTGAATACATGTGTCAGACATGCAAGCCAACAATCCCAAGCATCATCTTCAAAGTGTGATGCTAGTGGGTCACATTAAATAACAAAAAGATAAACTTCATGGCTAAAGTATAAACAGTCTTTTTCCCATCACTCCTCATGACTGTGGTCAAAGTTCACTAGGAAACAGAATGGCATAGTTTCAGAATTCATTTCTGCAAAAAATCGATGAAATCAACTAGTATTCAATGGTTGGATTTCATAAAATTGATGACATTCACTGCCTCAGTGAGGATTTCATACAATAGCGGCTTCAGTTCCTTTCAAGCCACAACAGGCCCTGTGATGGATACACTGATTGAAAGTTCTAAACTATTTTCTTTTCTCATCCACACCAGCAGGCATGGAAGTCTAACTGTTATCATTGTTGTACCATTTGTACATACAGATTCACATCACTGCCACTTGACTTTCTGTTCACTGAAAAAATTATTACCTGAAATACTGCTCTTCTAGTTGCAATTTCCTGTGGAGACTTAAAACATAAAACATATTCCAAAATTTCTACATTATCTGGGACTTGCACAAACACTGTTAATTGGACTGCAGTTGAAATGTCTGTACATTCATCCAATCACAGGAAAAACTGTTTTGCTGCATTATTGTTTCTACAGCTTTATTAGTAACATCTGCTGCCATTTATATAATTCTCCTTAGCACAGTATTGTCAGAGCAAGTAATTAATTTGTGAAGCAATTTTTTTTTGTCAAACATAAACATTGTTGAAGAAATTTCTATTGCAGAGGGTATTACAAGTTTTCCAACAACGGTGTAAGGGGTTTTACATTTCATTGCATGCAGAGAAATAGCATACACACACATTTTGATGAAATATTCAAACTGTTTGTAGGGTTGCCTGCTGTGTTCATAAATTGTGTCTCCTGGCATGAAGGAGTCCTTTACTTTCATTTCACTAATTTATGGTACTGAGTCTCTAAAGTAATGAGGAATTCATTGAATGATTTGAGAATGTCACACTACATGACACACAGAGGTTGAAATCCAACTGGTGTGCAAGAAAATCCCCATTCCATGTAGGCCTCATTATACTTCAATTTACTTAATAGATTTTTTGTACTGCAGCAATGTTTTTGTCTTACGAAAGATACATGTCAACCAATAAACAATATCCTTATGACAGACAGTTTTCAGAATGTGTACAGTTCCAGTAGTACATGATACTTACTCTGAAAACAGGTACATTAAAATTTGGTGTTCTCATGGCTGTCACACTTTTATAGTGGTCTTTATATTTAGGAGCTGGGGTAAATGGTGCATGAGGTGCAGGTGGGGCTAGTACCATTAAGAAATTCTTCTCAGTCACATGATGCTGACGAAGAAACTCCAGGCCAAATGCTTCCTTCAAAAGAAATCACTGGTTGTTAGACAGCAGAATTAGCACCACATCAGCATTGTGGTTATAATTCTTTACAGCACTTCTTTTCAGGGTTTATTTTCAAAGATGTTGCCCATATCTCAGATCATATAGCATTAATGACAGTTTGAGTAGTAAATGACAAACTGCAAATAATTTTGAAGCTTTATGTTCCTGTGACAGTGCATCGTGAGCAAAGCGTGAAGAAAGAATACCAACAAGATGCAACAATATAGATGATTTATTGTCAATTTCAAATGTTGATTATTGACTACAGTCTTGACATGTTTCGGGCATTTTTTATGCCCATCTTGTTACAGCAAATATACTCCATATGCAGTAACACGTGGTCTTTTCTCCTGATGCAAGACTGTAGTCAATAATCAACATCTGAAATTGACAATAAATCATCTATATTGTTGCATCTTGTTGGTATTCTTTCTTCACACTTTGCAAATAGTTTGGAAGAAAGCAGTAATGACCTCATCAGGTATTATCCTGGCATCTCCCTGGTGGAGCTGAGATAAACACAAAAACCTCAGCTGCTGTACAGGCCAAGATTAAAAAGCACAAAATTCCTGAACATAAGCCTGTAGCATTACAGATACACCAACATCCTCAGTTTTTTCTGTATGCAATATCAAGTCTATAACAATAGGTCTTTTTTGAGTTTAATACACATTTCCTTTCACAGTGTCCCAATTGTTTACAGACTGTCTTACCCACTGATTTATACACGTATGTCTATGGACTGTATTTAAAGAATGGGATGTATATGTTTATGTTCACACATACACAGACCAAGGAGCATCACAACAATATTCTTTAGCTACTCTTGTTAGTATGACAGAGAATACAATTAATTACACTAATAATGAAGCTTTTCACATTTGTCAACTCACAAAATTTTCTCTGTTACTCCTCTTGCACAGTTATTGTGAACAATGAATGAAAGCATTATGTAATGCAACTGAGCCATCAAATGCTTATCAAAATATCAGCAGTTCCAGCTATTAAGCAAGAAACAAGAGAGTATTGAATAGGAATTTGACTATGCAGTGGCAAAAAATATGCTATGCTTTATATCCTGAATTTGAAAAAATGATTACTATATGCTCTTGCAAAAAAATGCACAGACCAGTTCTCGGGACCACCCAAGCTATTATTCAATGAGTAACTTGGGCTCTGTCTCTGAGGTCAAGCAGCCAAGGCATGAGGCTGACCAATCACCTCCATTTATTGCCAAGGTCAACAATCAGTGGCACTATACTACCCCTACTCCATTAGCCTTCATTGTATGTATTGGGACAACTTTACCTTCATTTTTTATGTACATTCTTCTTGATAGATTGAACAACAACAACAATGATAACAATTCTTACTACCACTACTACTACTATTACTACAAGTCATTAAACAAATTAACTACTCAAATGGGCAAAACATAATTATTTCTAAATAGTAAATACATCTTTGGGCATTACATTAAATGAACAAAAAGAATCAATACATGTTTAAATCTTCCAAGCTTTCTTAATGCGTATCATCCCCGCTGATGGTTTGTCTGATTGTTATGTGCTTCTAGGCTTTGTGTTAATGAAGGCAAAGCTGAATTTTAATACCATCACCTGCAAAATGCAGTACATATGATTAAAATTCTACTCAGTTTGGCACTCCCGTGATTCTGAATAAAATGGTCCACTGCAAAATCTTGGCCCTTAAATAATCGCACATTTTTAAATGTTAAAGAATGAAAAGCAATACTTAACAATCACATTAGTGAGGTAGTCATCACTGTGAAATACTGCTGTTCCATTCACTGACAGTGTGTAATTGTAGTAACGCGAGTTCCCAACAAGGCCTATCCACCAATCCCAGCCAGCAGGAACATGAGTTACACCTCCTGTTTTCCTATATCCATACTGACATATAAAAAAAATAAATAAATAAATAAAAAGACACATCACATATATGACGTCACTTGTCAAACACTAGCATTTGTCCATAATATATAAATAACCAACAGATGCAATTCAATGTTTATGATGTATCTTATTCACTATGTTCTCACCAACATGTTTCAGCTGCTATTATGGCCATCTTCTGGGTGGTTATTATTACAAGAATACAAAGGTAAAAATGTGGTTAGCTGTGTCACCATCACTCCATTCATTCATTC
>Ga0123357_10000700_pt1 | contig 33687 bp, 26 predicted proteins | sample TergutEmb28metaG_FD_89873 | JGI IMG/M metagenome (GOLD analysis project Ga0123357, IMG submission 89873) | Embiratermes neotenicus P4 segment gut microbial communities from Petit-Saut dam, French Guiana - Emb289 P4 | ecosystem: Host-associated > Arthropoda: Insects > Digestive system > Gut ... | reverse complement strand
TTTTGCAACTGAGACTGACTACAGGTGGGACGTCTGGAAGTCACATTGAACCATAACTATCCGAGGTAAAACTCGGTGTGTTTTGCTACATTTTGACAGTTCAAAACGTTGTGTATGTTCTCTGTATAAATTTCTATACGCTTTCTAAGTTGTAAAGCTCTTTTTGAAACACCCTGTATTATGTAAGTCCATTTGCTCTCTAACTGTAGCTAACGAGGGATAAAAAATTGTCTGTGCCTAAAGATTTAGTATGAAGTTTTTCGAGGGGGAATACAGCGCTACTCAGCGAAAACGTCATACATTTATGACTGATATCTTCCTGATTTTTGTCATTCCGCGTTAGTGTTAAGCATTCATTCCCTGACACACAGTCTGTTATTTCATTGATATTTTCTCTTCTTGCATTACGGATTCAGTACATGCAAAGGGTCGAACAGGAGGCGCATGGTGACAGAACTGCTCTAACCACACCGTACGCTACGCTCTCTCCCGCGTGTTTAAATCAATACCCTAACATCTCCCAGGCTCCATCACGAGCCGCTGCTACTACTGCCTCCACGGGGATAAGAGCAAAAGCCACGCCTGCGCCACATAAGACTGAAGCTGCGGAGAAAGAAAAATAAAAACGAGCAGGCCCCAAATATATATTTTCTGTTTGGTGTATATGCGCGTGCAGTAACGAAGATGGCTGTTATAACTTATACATATCCCACATTATTTTAGAATATTAACTGGGAATACAGTGGAATACTAATAGCGTGCGGAAACTCGTGTGTGAATTTTCTGGTGCGTGTTGTGATGACAGGGCCTGAGGTTACTTAGAGCCGCGGTACTGCTCTGATGTTATTTCGTCACGATATTTTTACCAACGTGTCTGTGGCCATCAGTTCAAAGTTGGGCAAGCTGGATCCTTTGCAACAGTTCAAATTATCTGATGCGGAACCTGTTAAAACTGCGGACCAGCAAGACGTCACTTCTGCTGCCATGTCAACATCAGCAGGACTTACAGAATGTCAAACATACGCAAGAACAAGGGATGATCCAACAATTTAATCCAAATGGGTAAGTGTATTTTAAAAGTAAACTATAAAAAAGTTCATTCCACTCGTCTCTCCCACTCTGACCTGCTGGATAATTCTCCACATACCCTGTACACAGATCTGTTACTTTGAGCGTAGTACTGTGGCCAATAATTGTTCGGTTACCTAAGATAGACCTGCAACCTCACTAATTACAGTCACAGCAGTGTCTTCATATTACGTTCCATACCATTGCACAGTAAAGATCATTAACGAAAGTTACTTGCATACCCAGGGTTCATTGCTTCCGTTGAATGAGCAGAGTTGCAAATATCACTCTTATAATTCAATAATAAATCATTGATAATTTACAGATTTGTGTAATTTGTAAAAAATATCATAGGCACTTTCCCGTGGTATACGGCTAATAGCTGATAAGGGTTTAGAGGTCTGTATTTTTCGGTGTGTGTCAGATGTACAAGTATGTTTTATGATTTTCATCGGAAAGGATAACTGTCCTCAGCGCTAGGCGTATAGCGGCGAACTGACAGAGCCGCGTGAGAACTCATCCTCCGTCGCATCAGTATTTCGTATGTCAGCAGTGACATTCCTGACAAAGTGTCTTCGAATTGTGAGTGGATAGGTAACAATTAAGGTACTTCACCCTTTGGCTCAACAGTCTTTATTTGAGCACATTAAGCAATTCCTACTGGTTACAATCAATTAAAATACCCGTGGGAACAAAACACCCTCAACTGGAGACGCTAATAGGTCACCTACAGTTTCGAGTCACAAGATTATTTGTTCATCTTACTCTACTGGTCAATTAAAACTGTTAACAGCGAATTCTGTATTCGTCCGGGGTAAAGTCCAGACAAGCTGGTGTCGCGGAACGAATGACGTAACGTGTCACAAGTCAACTGAAACAAGTGAAGCACAAGAATTTATGGAGTCGGTCCAATTTAGGATGACAACATGGATGGTAAACATCCGCGCTTGCTATGTCTTGCCTGGGATTCTAACCGGCATGTGTCGGCTGAACTCTTTCAGGAGCGTATCTCTTAAGGTTAAAAAATACAAACGCGATGCAAAAATTACTTACTTTATGCCCAAAATAAGAAGAAAATATCAGTCATATGGGATGTAACGTCGTGTAGTTTGATAGATGAGTGTCAAAGTTCAGGATAAAACTAGAAACGCCATTTTAGGGGCACAAGAAGATGACGGCAGCGCGTTCTTCCGCAACACTAATGGTCACTACCAGACTACACGGCTTCATATCCGAAAAGAATAAGAGCTTATTCTTATACATACCGCTGTGATAAATTCGTGTATTACAAAGTGGGAGGAAAAGATTTCACATTAGGCTATTTAATATGACATCCATTATCTTCGGTGAACAGAACTCTGTGACTAAACCATTTTGTTTTACTACACACTGCGAGTATGCGTATATAGATAGCACTAATTTGAGCATGATTGACCTGCTCTGGTTATTATCGACGGTATATTAATTAAACAAATCAAAATAAAACTAATAGCCTACAGCACTCTAATGTTTTACAGGTGTGCTAGCATTTATTCCAGCAGCAGATGCAAAAGCCACACTGCTGTGACTCGGCATTCCTGAGGTTGGCAACACATCACATACATGACCAAATCATTATCCCGACGCAAAACGATTTTCGCAATTATTTGTGAAAAAGGGCTGAACCAGGTGCCGTTTTGACTGTAATTAATGTAAAAGGGAAGAAAGGGCAGAAATACGTGCAGATAATCTTGTGGAAAACACAGTGTGTCTCCGCTACAAACCCCCACGTGTTAATTCTGTCTGGGGCACTCAAAAACTCGCAGTGCCTAAGGGATGTGATGTGCAGAATGACAGAAATTCACTGACTTTACATAGGAACTCGTTGCCTCCATCTTTGTGATAGAGTATGGAGGAGAAAAGTACTAACTCCATCTTGCCGGTAGAAGAAGGCCCCAGTAGGGCCTACGTTCCTTCGAAATTTCAGTACGTTCATAGGCTTACGTTGCAAGGCGTCACGTAGCAGAAGACAGGCAGACGGTAGTGTTCAAAGGTATTGTCTCTACTTCAAGCTGTATGGGCTATGACGTTAAATTTCGAGTGATAACCAGCTTGCTGACAGTACTGGCAATACCAGATCGGACAGACAAAAGAAAACATGCCTCAAAATCTCTTACGAACAACTTCTTGTTTTCAGGTATATGGTGGCAACATCGGTGATTGTTAAGTGTCCAGGAACTGCAATCCCAACTTGACGCAAGATCCTCCATGCATTTCTGGATTGACAAGCGGAGTCAGACGTGTGGTTTCAGCGGGCGTCATCGTGTGCCAGCCTCGTTGTCAGCAGCTGGCTGTGGGCAGCATCAAAGGAGGCAGCGCCGTCGATCGCGAGCGAAACCCATGGTGACACCAGTGCACAGATTCCAGCCTATTGAATGTGTGGCGGGTGCTGGTGGTGGTGGCGGCTTCGGAAGCCAGCATGGTGCTCGCAGATCCCAGCACCACCACCAGCAACTTCAGCACCACCATAATCGACAGCTCCAGAACTGTTTCCCTTCTGCATACAGGTTCAGAAAAGTGCAAAATTTCTTGCGTAGTTTATCGTAGCACCCTTACCTGAACAGTAGTAGATTATATATTATTAAAGTCAATTCATTTAAGTATATTATTATTATTATTATTGTTATTATTATTGTGCTGGCACAACAGCTTAAAGGCCAATTACAGAGACAGCACAGGAAATAAATAATAAGAAATCACATTTAAAAACAGCATTAATAATATAATAATTTATAGTACAGTTCCACTTGATTTAGTTTACTGATATGCAGGCTTTGTAGCGCAGGGCCAGTTGCTAAGTGATCACGCAAATGCAGCAATACGCAGATAATGCACAATTTTATGTCAAAGAAAAGGCAGGAAGAGTGTACAAAATGTAGGCAAATTAATTACAAATATTGTACCTAAATTAAAACCGAATTTATATAATGAAAATATCGAAATGTAGCGTATCGTTAATCGAGATAGAACTTCCATAGAATATATCAGTACTCCTACTGATGGCATTTGCCATCGATGCGCATCTAGCATAAGGGCAGTTGCGACGTATCAAGTCAGCATTAAAGAATCTAAAGTTTATAAAATTTCAAGTCGGCACATGTAGGCCGACAGTAGCCCAAAGTGTAGGGCAATATTTTGAACCATTAAAAACAGTTGTTAGAAAAGGCACATCAAGATGACGCCTCCGAACACTTAGATGTGTAATTTCAAGTAATTTACAGCAGCATCCGAGCTGTAATCTAGGTGAGTGAAAAAAACGACAAAAACTTTTGCTGGATACGCTCAAGCTGCTATGTATTAGAAGTAATGCAATTCCACATAACAGAGGCATATTGCATCTTGGCCTTGACTAATATCGTGATGATGATGATGATGACGACGACAACGATTATGATAATTATGATGATGATGATGATAATAATAATAATAATAATAATAATACATGATAGGCAAAACAAAAGAAGAACTCCAAAAAAAAGTAGAAACAGAACCTGCAGTGAAGTGATATCCATGTGGATTTTGGACTAGACAAGTGTATAAAGATTGTACTCAGGAAAGTAAAATTAGTTTGTGAAATTTAATACTTGACATCAAGAGACAACTACAAGAGCTTGTAACAGGGAGAAACATACAGGTACCTAGGGACTGGAAAAGTTAAAAGTATACATATCAACAAATGAAAGAAAGTTTGAAGAAGGAATACACAAGGAGATTAACCCTTTAGTTATATCCCATCTGCCCTTTCCTAGCATTATTCAGAGCTCACCATATTCTCCATGTTAGCAGGTAAAGGGTTAAGAATGTTACTGAAATCGGGGTTGATTACCAAGAATAAAATCACAGTAATTGGAGGTTAAGTCATCACAGTATTAGGAAACAGTTTTTGTACAATTAATTGGAGATTAGAATAAAAATCAACAGGAAAACTAGAAAGATACTAACAACATGCAAAATGCTTCGCCCAAAAGCTGATATAGAAATGCTATAAGCGAAAAGGATAGAAGGAGAAAGACGCTTGTTACAAACTGAAGCAGCATACAAAGGAGAGATAACCAGTACTGCAGAACATCTTAACACAAAATATAAAGAAAACCAGTCAGTAAATACTCTTACAAGCTATGAAAGCAACCAACCAAATATGAATTCAGCAATTAAAACACCAGAAGAAGAATTAAACCACTCAAATGAAACACAAAAATGCCACAAAAAGGGAAGGAATAAAATACACTAATGCAAGATTAAGAGAAACCTTAGAGAAATAATGGGAAAGTAAAGTAAAACATGGCCAGTATATTATAAGTATAGATAAACAGCTTATTAGCAAAGAAGACACATTCCTATGGCTGTGGAGGGTAGATATGAAATCAGAAACTGAAAGTAAACTAATAGCATCACATGACCAGGTGTTACAGACAAAATCTCATGAAACAAGAATATTTGCAAACAGGAAAACACAGCAAATGCAGACTATGTCAACAATTTGATGAGACAATAGACTGCAGCCTTCCCAGTATTAGCTAAAGAACTTTACATACACAGAAATGATACAGTGTACACTCAACAACACTTTACCGTATGCAAGGAAATAGGGATAAATTTAGAAAATGAACACTGGTATGAGCATGTATCAAAATCAGTATAAACAAGTCATGAAGGTAAAGTAACCATGTCATGTAATCAACAAGTGGAAAATCACAGAACCATACCTAACAATAAACCGGACATCATAATATCTGATAATGAAACAGGAACATGTATGTTGATATATGTTGCAATTTCAGGAGACGGAAAGTAGTTGAGAATATTCAAAAACATATAAGGACCTACAACAGAAACAAAACGTATTTGGAAAAGTGCAAACAAAAGTGATAACTGTATTAACAAAGGCAGCTGAAACCATCTCATAATCATTCAGAAAATATCTGAGCAATATACTGGAAAAGCATGAATTTAAGGAACTACAGAAAACAGCCCTATTGGGCACTGCACACATACTTCAGAAAGTGAAAGTACAAAGCATTGAACATGGGAAATAACATAAATTGTAATTACAGAGTAGCTGCAACACTATATAACCTAGAAATACTGTTTGTTTTGGGTATATAATTGTAAATACCCTGCATAAAGGTGATAACAAACAACAAAAACAACAACAGCATGAAGTTGGTGTACAGAGCTTCCATTCTTCCCTATTTTGCCACAGTGTTTCCTTTTCAGTGTCTTACCAGTTATTTCACCTCTTCTTGATGTCTTCTTGTACCTGGCTTAACTATCACATTCTTTGTCATGTCATGGGTCTCTTACCTTTCAGTTTTAACTTTAATGACCTTCTCAGCAACCTTGTTCTATTCATTCCCACCCTCATCTCTCCCTTAAACACTTCCACTCTACATTGGTTATCTTGCCCACACCTCTCCATCTATCTCAGCTAGTCAAGAAGTTAGCCAGATTGTAAATACCTTGAAATGTCACTACAAAATTCACAGGGGCTGACCACTGGACCTTACCCCGAAACAGATGAACCCCCAGTCCACAACTTTAATTCAAATTTCTTCATAATCCATTTTACTATTATTCTCCCATCTGTATCTATCAGGCCTTTTGACTGAAGTTTTGTGTGCACTGCTGATTTTTCTCTGTGCATGCTATATGTCCTACTATGATGTCTACCAAAACTTTAACTTACTAATTACACAACTGCGCATGATTTCTAATGCCTGAGAAGTGTCATGTACCTCAGTTTCCTGGTGTCAAAATATATTTAATTTTTCATAACTTTTACTGTAAAAGAAAATGTTTCATATCTACAGGTGTGCTCATCCTAAATTCATATAAAATTTCACCTGTAGGAGAGAACAGTAAGTGGAGAAATTGTGTTGTCATTGGTGATGAAGATTATGATCTTCTTGCATGTGGTGCTGTGTACTCTGTTAGCAATTTACCAAAGTTCTGGAGGAATGTACTGTTTGAAGATGGTAGTGCTACATTACTTCAGAATGTCAATGAGACTATACAGTGTCACATTCCAGAAGACTATAGTCATTACATTCATTAAAATGTATTCATGTTGCTGCAGGTGTATGCAAACTCTCTTTTTTCTTCTGAATACAGTAACCCTTCTCACAATGCAGTTTTGACTGTACACAGTCAAATATAATCATATTTAAAACATTTGGGTAAAAACATTTGCCAAAAGCTGACAAATTTAAAATATATGCCAGTAAGTGTAGGTGGTTACTCAACTGCTACAGCAGCTGGCAGCATCAGCTGCACAAGCAGTGCATACATGTTGAATGTCCAAAAGTGCAGGTGCTTAAAGCAACTGGTGGGTGGGGGCATAAGCATTCTTATTTACAGAAACCTATTCTTTCCACCAAAATTTAGCACAACTTGGTAACGCTCAACATACCAAGACCAATTGCCTAAACCCCTCACTGGAAGACAAATCACTGTAATTTTATTTTGAGACTTGTTCAAATGAAACCAATTTGGTTATTGTTCTGGATGAAGGAGTAGAGGCCATTTACAGTAGTCTCAACAGGTGTTGTAACACGAAACCCTCGTACACACCAGATGACAAACTCTCCACACAGAATTCTCTGGACTGCTGCTGCCACAATCAGTGTGCCACCACACCACTGTCTTTGTTCAGACTTAACCTTTCGGCCTTTAGCACCTTCTTGAGGAGGACCAAACACATACAAGCCACAAAGTGCAATTTATGGGTTTATGGGGGATGATCCAGTACATCCCAGGACATGGAGTTCAGCATGTTCTGAACAGTGCAGACCACATGGGAACAGGCATTGTGTGCATTACAATGAAACCCCTTGTAAGCAGGCTGGGGCAACTTTCCTGAAATAGCAGTAGGCATGATGTTGGACAACTGCACGACAGCTCAATGGTCCTGTTCGGACACATTCAGCACCTGTAATGCCAGCATTTAACTGTGTCACATTGTTTGCAATTGCCTTAATGTATCTGTTCTTTTGCACAGCTTGCGGTCCACTGTCATTGTGTACGCACAACTGTGTAAGCACAACTGTGTACGCACAACTGTGTGAGCACGTACAACCAGCATCATTCACTAAAAGTGCCATGATCAGGTTTCAATTGAACAATCCTCATATAATAAACGTTATACACATAACAAAATGTTTGTGTGACTGAGTAGCTATTCTGTTGTTGACAGTGGGATGCGTTCAGCAGGAGCTCATGCAGTTGAGTTGGACAGCAGTGTGTTCCTGGACTTGCCCTTAGATGGTAGTGGAGACCATAATGCTACACACAACAACCACCAGTTGGAGCCTCAAATGATGACTCTTGTGTGTGTGAAGTGTGCGGCATGGGCGTTCGTTGTGCTTGTCATAGTATCGGTAGCTGGAGTCAAGTTTTACATAGATCAACAGGTAACATATTTCTGATCGGATACATATTAAATCAAAACCTGGCTAACACGTGTCTCTTTTTGAGGTGGGAGCTACATAACTGCCAATATATGATCATATGAGATAGAAATCATGGCAAATGTGAGATTCCTCAGATCAACTGCTGCAGGCGCATTCATAGGTACTGTGTCTCATGAAATAGAGTAAATTATGGAGCAGGGAACATTGAGAAACATAGAAGGCAACAGAGACCCCAAAATGGAGAATAGTAGACTGCTTAATAAGCAATACAATAAAGCTGAGAGCAGGAGAAATATTGGGAGACGTGACAGGAGAAGGTCGGACAATCAATGAGATTTGGACAGCCCTTAAGGACCTAGGCATTAACAGAAAAGAATCAGACACCCACCCCATCAGATATCTCAGAAACAACCAAGTATAGCACTTTATATTACATGTATCTTTAATCACAATACATATACCCATTTCCCAAGCACACACCATGGTCTTAGATCCATATTCTTGGTGTCCACCACTGTGAAAAGATAAGGATAACAAATGGCCAACGTAAACTCCAAAGGTTTAACCCTTTAAATGCCGAGTTAAATCCCATCTGCCATTTGCTGGCATTATTAGGAGCTCACCATATTCTCCACTTTAGCAGGATAAGGGTTAAAAATTATAGAAATGTAAATAAGTTAACATAGTACAATTTTAATAACACAATCAGTGTATGATCTATAATAATCTATTGTGAATATTAATGCGCTTCTGAGCTTATATAAACTGACAGTACCTCACCATAAAACACAACATACAGGAAAAAATTAAGAAACATCAAAGTACCAAACAGATATAAAACTTTAACATTTGAAAGAACACAGTTATTTTGAACTGCATTTTAAAAATTGACTTATATGTCCAAGGAAATGGACAGCATCATAATTACAACTATGTCTTATGAATGGTGTTTAGGAAAACATCTGCAGCTTATTGTGACAACCAAATAAAACCAATAAAAATTCAACATGCCACATTACAGAATGCTACAACAGGTGGCACGCAGAGTTACCAGTGCCTAATCAATGGTTAGATACCTATAGCAAAATTATCTACTGTGATAAATAATAATAAGAATACAAAACAGGTAAGGCCCATATACCGAAGATTAAAGGGTGGCAAACAAAGAGATTGAGCCAGCTGGCTCAAGCTGTATAGTATCTGACTTATCTTTCGGAGGTGCCAAGACAGGACTTCACCTGTGCCACTGATTATTTTGACGGAGGTTTCCTGTGGGTTTCTTTACTCCTTACATGCAAATGTCAAAAAAGCACATTAATTAGGCCACACTACCTTCTCCCACAATCTTCCCAATTCACTATGCACTATCATCCCATCATTCAACACAAAACATACATTATTATGAGTCAAGAGTGCCAGGAAATTTTTTGCAAGGTGATGCAAATTACCTTTATGTAAAATGACCAGATTTTTTAATCACCAGTACTGGACAAGACAGTAACATATTCGTCATTTAATTAAAATCCTTAATTCTTGTGACAAAACCATAGGAAATGCATGAAATGTAGTTTTGTGTAGATTTTTGAGTGTTAGTTTGAATAAATTATCAAATACCAAATTCAAGATGATGCAAGTACACCACCTTGCACCTTGCTGCCAGTCCCACTGTTATGAGTTATGGTCAGTGTTGTCACATAAACTATAAAGGAATGAATGAATAAATAAATAAATAAATAAATGCACACACAAACATATCACGAATATGATACAAATAAGAAACCAAGATATTATGGATGTACTGAACGCTGAAGGTACTGTGAAAGAATAGAAGATTAAAAAGGAAGGGAAGAGAAAGAAAGAAAAAAAAGAAGAAGAAAGAGAGAAGGAAAGGTATAGAAAGAAAGAAAGACAGCCAGAAAGAAAGAAATGGAAGCAACACAAAAGCAGAACCAACATTCACTCCAACAAGGTAGATGTAAAATTTGTCCCTGTGATTAATTAAGCACCACACACTGACTTCATATGAGGTATTAGAGACAAAGCTCCACACAGCCAGTGCTTCCATACCAGATGGACAGGACTGGTCACCCTCATGTTCCGACTGCTGTACCCCAGGAAAAGAGCCCTGGTGTACATTGAGTAGGACAATGGATGGGACCCAGAGACAGACCGAACACTTGTGGAAAAGGGAAAAATCACTTGAACTGCCCATAGCCTAGTCACAATACCTAATAAGCTCTCTTGCCTCCCTAGAGGTACATGTGTCAGGGGTGTACAAATCCCAGGTGCCGGGTTGCCATGGTGACTACATTTTGTGCAGTGGTGCCTAACATTTGTTAATCCTCAGTATGAAACTTGCTTCATGTCCCCTTTCTAGAACTTTGAGGTGGCTACTAGATTTTTTAAAAATTGTCACACCCCTGCTATACACACATTGACTTCTATACATAAATACACACACACACAAATACAGTACATACAAACACAGCACTCACTCAAAAGACACTCAAAATGAAGCCACCCAACCTACTACTTATGCTCTGTCTGTTACAGGAAGGCCATGGCTTGGATATAGTCATATTTTTTGCCCTGATGGCAGTGTTCCTATTACTGTTCTGCATATTTTCAATGTACCGGTCAAAGGAAACACGTGACCGTGTGGCTGCAGCTGTTACCTCATCATCACAGGCACCACATTCCACAACCTCACATCAAGGACAAGCTCAAGTTCATGAGACTGAGATTGCTTCCAGTGAGGATACAGGTCTGGGACAGATCACAGATCAGGCCAGTACTATCATTCTTCCACCAACATCAGGTTCACCTCAGGTCTCTGAGCTACCGCCACCACCCTATCATATTGCAATACTGTTGCCTCAGCAGACACAAAACTCTGGAACAGTACAAGCAGATGAAGAATCACCTCCACCATCATACGATAAGGCTGTCAGTTAGAACAACAGGTGACAGCACAGGGTGGATCACAGTGGTAACAAGTTTGTGCATGTTATTGCCAGAACGCTAATTTATAAAACAATTTAAGGCTCTGCAATTGGGAAGGGCAGGGGGGGAGGGGGTGGTGTGTCTTCCTGTCTTGTATTATTTTCAGCCCATGTATTTTCATGATCTACCTGCGCTGAGTTACAAACAACCTTATTGATTCATTAACAGTGTGTTTGAGCCCTTGCGGTCCCAATGCACCTAGGCCTTATAGATGGGCCCTTTGAACAAACAACTAACAAACAACCTTAACATTTCACCTTCTTTTCAAAGTATATATACCATTCGCATTACTTAATCTTTGAGCATTATAATAATTATATGACCATAATGCAGTAATGTTGCAACAGAATGTTACTGTATTCTACAGCACAAACCATTCAAACCCCTAACATCCTCATACATAAAGTGAAATCCTGTTAAATATTTCAAGCTGAACTTGTAGGGAATAAACACCTAAAATGAGATAAAACACAATAATGTCCATCATTTACAAATACAAATGAAAATTACTTTAGAGGCTCATGTTCTATCTGTTTTACTGTGTCCTATAATAGACTTCACTCATAGACAACTTCACAACTAGTGAATTGCTGAGTGGAAAGACAAAAAAACATACCTCGAATTGTAACAATTGCTTCTAATGTCATTATAATGAACTGTGTGCTGAAGTTTAGGAATGATTTAACTGATCAAAAATTTGATGGTTATATACAAAAACCAAAAGGTGATTTCATCAGCTGTGTGACACAGCCAGCTCTGGTTCTGAAACCTTCTTGTTGTGGCCAAGTGAAGTGAGATGTAAAACAATATCATGTCTTCTGAGAAATGTGAGGTAATGCTACAAACTGTTCATCAATCACTGGTTCATGTCAACAAGCTTATTCATCACAGAAAAGTACGGACGGACTTTTGGACTATCAGGATGATACAAATACACTTTCACAAATGAACTTATGAAGCTTCAAAATCCATCTTAATCTTGAATCAGCTAAGTTTGAATTTGACTCAGTCTTGTTAATTTAGTACCAGAAATATAGGTACATACATGCATTTTGTTTGAATATAAATGTGTGGAACTGTGATTTTTATTATTATTATCAAACTAAAAAATGAAGCACAAATGTTCAATGCCTTCCAAGATGCTACGACATCCAAAATGGCATCCATTTACAAAACTGTTGTTCAACTGTTTATTAACTATGTCTGTATTTTCTTAAACTCTTTCTTACTATTTTAAGTGTGCTTTGTACTCTATAAAAGCCGTTGTGTGTATTTCTCTGTGTCTATCTACTGTATTTCTGTCTTTAAAATGCTGTAAGAACTATTTTTAATCTTACAAAATTTAGGAAAATGAATCTGAAAATTCCTATCTTTTAAATTATAGAAGTGTAAAAAGATGGTGCTGTCAGCCCAATATCATATCATGATTTGAAATCAGTGCCAAGATTTCACACATGTTACTAATACATGATATTTTGAACTCAAGACAAAGTATATGTAATTCTCCATCCCCACATCTCAAAAGCAAATTTTGAGAAAGTCTATGACTCCAAATAAAAGAAATTATAACTAAGTAACATGGTAAAAAACAAATTCTAACTCATTTATGTACATGAACAGAAATTTTTTGTCATGACTATACTCTTCCAAGACACGATACTGTGTACTGTCGTAGACAGGCACGAACATTTTGGAAGAACTTTCCACCACCAAAATGTCAGTGTCCATCTACCAAACCACAAGATGTCACCTCCAAGAATATAATCCTGACAGTCATCACCACAGAAGGTAAAATCTCACAGCACTTGTTAAGTGTTTCAGAAAGACTGAAATTTATAGCTACTGCAGGAACAAAACTATTCCATTCTGACAGAAACATGATGTGTTCTAGTGTCAGAAATGAATCCAATGTTTATCAGTAACAGAAACACTATTCTTTCTAACTGCATGCAAAACATACTGGATTTTAAAATATGGGGAACCTAATTCCATATGGAGCAACTGGGCAACTTTGAGCATTAATGCTGAATGTATTAAAAAACAAATACAACCAAAAATGTAAAAAATTATGACAAAATTTAGAAGGTACAAGTTACAACAAAAAAGCAGTTATTCACAAAATGCTATATAACAAAATCTATATATTCAAGATGGCATATTTCATTTACATCATTACACAGGCTGAATTTTTAAAATGAACATTTTGAAATACATTTTAATATGATCATTATTCACTGCCTCTGTTAACTGAAAAATATGGTACTGCAAGCGCTGATTTTTTCTCCAACGAAAGCAGGTTTTTGTGTAAAGTGATTTCTGATCACAGAATTTACAACCTGAGAAATAAATTTAGAAATATATTTCAATATGAGATTGCTGTAGTAGTGGTACTGATGCCATGTTGTCTTGTAGGCAGATACCAAGATTTTGGAGGGAAATTCCACCTCCACCTTCAAGGGCAAAGTAGCAATAGGATCCTCTGGCTAAACTGTGTCACAACACAGAGGACCACAATCTGAACATTCATCACAGCAAACACCTCAAAACTCATATACATATACTTTAACATGTTTGAAAGATTGCACTTCACCCTTTCCCTGTCAGTTTAGTCTGTTGAAAATAGTTCAATAACAAAATGTACATAGCTATTTCAATTTGTGGAGACAATTGTCAATATTCATCTACTTTTGGGTACTGCTCTCACTTCTGACAATGTATTTTATAGAAATATTTATAGTTTATTTATAAATGACTTTGTATGGTGTTATGATTCTTTCACATAAATTATATGCTGACAATGACAAAATAAATAACTTTCTCGTTACTTATATTTGATTTTGAATGCAAAACAGAAGAAGATACTGTTAAATGGAATAAAAATTAATTAACCTGTATTAGAACAAACATGTAATTAATGTGACACACAGCTGTAAGCATAGAGGAAGTAAGAAGGGTACAGTTTTCCCCATGCTTAATAAAGCACTATGACTTAAGACATCGGAAGACAACACCTACAGCTCCACTCATTCTTTTGCTTTCCATCAGATAGAGGTCAGTGACTGCTTCATGGGCCCCCCCAAAAAAAGAGATCCCTGTGTCTGTTACCATTAATTATTGAATATGCGGTTAGTCACCACATCAGAGAGACTTTCACCAGGCTGACAACATGGCCTGATCTCCTCCATGATAAATTATGACATAATCTCTGTAAAACATGTTACTAATGAGGTTTACAACATAACCAAAATTATGCCAGTTCAAAAACTACATCATTCATTCCAGCTGTAATTTAAAATTAAAAACTTCCAACACATTTCAAGCATAGTCATTTTAAATATTGTCTTCAGCATCAGCAATCCGATCACAAGTACTGACAGTGAATTATTTTCCCAGAACAATCCACCTGAAAATGGACATGACTGCCAATAAACATGGACTGACATACTATAGCCTATACGCAGTCACATTACTGTGTCATTACTAGCAGGACGATCACGTGCTACTACCGTGTACATAACTGTGATTAATATATTATGTGTATTTAACAATGCTTTCAAGTGATACGCCAATACTCATCATCAAGCAAATTAACAGCTGTAAGATGACCTTCACTGCAGACACTGTAGCAGGTAAAAATTTGATAAATATGCTCATACAAAATATGCAAAAACATGTACTTAACTGGTCAGCTCACTAAAATTGTTACAGTCACATTAAAGCACTGATGAAAGTAAGTTACACATTGGTTAAAGCACTGATGAATATTAAGCATGCTGTTCAATAAAACATTGATGAATATTAAGCACAATGTTGGTTAAAACCTTTTTCAATTAAAATAATGTGGGCAGTGCTGTTTCAAGACTTGCATAAATGGTGCACATTCCTTGTTCTTAGTTACAAAAACACAGCCAATTCAAATGGAAAAACATTCCACCTTCATATTCAGAAGTTCTTTGGTTCATCCAGATAACTGGTGGGATAATTTGGCCATGACAGTTTCCAAAAACTTTCCAACTTGCTCTTCATTAATCATTCTTATTTTCAAAGCTACTTAATCTTATCAAATGACAAACTCCATTAATCCATTACCAAGTATGATCATACCAGGGAGAGTAACACCAGCATGCCACAGAGTGTACAACACACCCACATCCTTGTATTTCTGAGGACTACCAGTACAGTGAGTGTGCCTCAAGTGTCTGCCATTAATAGGGAAGTGCTCTAATCTAGTGACACAAAGAATGAAACCTACCAAACCTCACAATGACTGTACCCATATGATACATATGTTTAGTGCAACAAAATCTATCCCTACAATCACACTGGATCCCAAAAATGCATTATTAAAGGGATAGACAAACAAAGAAAAATACAACAAATGCAAGAACTACACTTTCCATTAGTAACTATCGGATGTGTATAAAGTCATGTCAGTCCCCATGTATATCAGACATGTTCGCATGTCAATAATGCTGATTGCTTCTCTCAATATTAGGAATTGAGGCAGAATTAGTCCCTTGCTCCTACAGCCCCAAATGGGCCTATTAACTTAGATCCTGACATCAGGGCATACACAGCATCAGTGAACTGATAATTTACAGGGTGAAACTGAGTGTTCAGATAAACCTGCCCTATCACTACTTTCCCTCCCACACATCACAATTTGGGCATTCATGGTGAGAAACCAGGAACAACCACCTGAGGTATGGCATAGCCTAACTTTATTAGTATATGCACCATCACTATTGAAGCACAAGATACAGCATTCTCAGCTCTACTGTTACAGAAGAAACACTGCAAGGGCATTTCATACAGCTTTAACCTGTCTCAAAACCTGTATCACATTTGGCATATACTGTGTCCTCTGAACACCCACATTGTACTGCAATGTAAGGGACCAGGATGCCTTTCAGGCCATTCCCTTGGAGGCACTTAAGTGTTATCCCCTGGATCAGTGTGCTCACAGTTTGGTAAAGCATTTTTTGCCTGTATTTAAGGGCATCTGTTCATATCAGTGGTCTCAATTGCACATCACAGGGCACTCAAAAGACTGCAGATATTCTTCAAAAGAGTATCTGACTCAACACAAATGTGATTACTGCCAAATGGTTAATTTTCTGAACATGCTGAAAGCAAAATTGTGTTCAGGTACCATGAAAGTGTACAGTGTGAATATTCTACCCAAACCATTGACCATGAGGTCACCTTACAGAGAGTATGAGTGTACCAACAGCGTGAATAAAACTTGCTACCTCCAACGAATCTCTTAGGAAATGCATAATTCAAGAACTGCAAAAGAAAGAGCAAAATGGTTAGGTTCCCCATCATGCAGAAACCAAAATCCTGAATTCTGAGATGATCCAGTTTTGCCATAATTCAGCCCTGGCCGTGCCACAAACTATTCCTGTAATATTACCAAATAACTGTTGTTCTGTCATAATGGTAATAATTCAAAAGCAGCTTTTGTTGACACAGCTCCTCATATCATAATACGTAGTGCTTTCTTTGTCCTTACAGTGACAATGATTCTCCTTACTATAATGCAAAAACTGACCTTCAATAAAGTGCATAATCATCTTCAAAATTACCTTACCTCACAGACATAAGGAACTGATTGCATAGAGGGACTTTATATGCACAATGAACAGCTTTAAAAGATGTCAACTGTTTTTTTTTTTGGCAGTAGGAATTTGCAGAGGTTGTTTTATCAGTTATAGTAAAATGTTGAAAATACCTCTTTAAATAGCACCATGCCAACCCTTGCAGCAACAGTTCAATGTGCAAGTCCCTGAGTTTACTGCACTATATTATTTTACAATATCCAGTACAAAGTAAAGTGTACTGTACAGGCTGTACGGCCCATAGGGGGAGTAGAGGTATAGCTCTACTCTTTCTTGACCATGGCACTAGAAGGGGGTGAGGGGTCAGTGTCACACCCCGGCCGCTCTTTACCCCTAGGGAAGACCTGGTACCCATTGTACAGGAGGCTGGGTGGGCCCCACAAGCGTAAAACCTCACCCCCACCAGGATTCGATCCCCAGACCATTCAGCATGTAGCCAGTCACTATAACAACTACGCTACCCGGCCCACAAAATATCCTGTGGTATACATTAATAATATTCATTCTTCATTTGAAGTAAACCATAGAAGGATTTAAGGCTTCAATCTGTTCATGTAAAGAAGCAGCACCATAATCTTACCTAAGCACATACTTCAAAATCTCTGAGGCACGTACAACTGCATGGACACAGTAGCCAACCAACCCCAGAGATGAATTTAGATGAAAACTGTTTAACAAAAGCTAGAAGCTAGAGAGAACTCCTCGAACCTATAAATTGTTAGTGTAGTGCCATTGAAAACTGTCCAGAAACCAAATAACAAAATTCTGAGAAATTCAACATATCAGGAAAGCACATGACACACATGTAAATGTGCATATTAGCTAAGAGTAAATAACTTGTTTTATTTTGAGGTCTTCAAATCAATGATTAAGGCATGACACAATGCCAAGTAAAATCTGTCAACGTCATTGGTAAACAACTGTAGTGACAAAAAACAACCTGACACACAGAACTGTGAGGAAGTAATTAAAAAGGAAGAAACAAAGGAGGGAGGATTAAGCAAGGAAAGGAGGAAAACACAGAAGGGAAATGACATCGCCACTGAGCCTCGCAAAGAAATGTGCATCCACTGGTTTTCATACTGCTTTTATTGTTGAAGAAAATAAATTACTTTTGATGCTTCTGTAACATCCAAAGAACCTTTGCCGGTTCAGAGGCATGAGTGACAAATTTCATGCTTACAGCAGAGGCTCTTGTCCCAATTATATAGTTTACATCAGACACTGAAGTTTCACATCATATCTTTCATTTTAAAATAAATATTATACAGGTACTATTTACTAACATAAATAAAAATTACTCTACATACACTATAATTTAAATACTATGTTACCGCACTACATTTATGGACACTCAGTTATACATAGGACCCTTAAAATGGTTTGTGCTGCATAAAGACAGTGCATGAAAGGCAGGTTGTAACATATTCCATCACAGATGCCAAACAATACAGAACGTCTGCAAAACTGACTTAGATTCTATACGATAAAATCCTTCTGAAGCCAACATTAGGAGTTGTGTTTATGAACTTACCAATTCAGACCCAAAATTAAGAACTGAACTCTTTGGTAAAATAAAGTAACTAAATTAAACATGCTAAGGACTGGAAAAATTGTCACTTATCTTCAAACACAGCACCACATTTAATGCATTTATATAAAGTACAGCTTAGTATATAGGCACTTAGATGTTAAAAACTCATGTTCATAACATGTTTAATAAAGATATTGTCCTCTGCTTATGACATTCTTGGACTTGTTTGCTAATAAGGAATGTAAAATTAATATAAAATGCCATATTTTCTTCTACAAAGTGAAAACTGAGTTAATTCTTGAAATAGGTGGAAAAAATCCTTACATATTTATATGTAATGGAGGATATTGAAAAGTCAGCCTCATAGTATGGAAAATCTAGAAAGTTACTCTGGAGTTTTAGGAGGGTGTAAATATCTTAACGATTAACACATTCAAAAACCATAAACACTGAAATAAAGGTTAAACCAAAAAGTTCTATGAGTTCCTTACATGACACAACAGATGTCTAGCTGATATGTGATTTCAACCCATACATGCCTTAGCACATGTGGAGGACCTACAGTTATTTGCTGCTTGCATTTATCATATATGACCTCCTGTTCAGCAGGTGTGTGTGCGTGCACACACACACACACAAGCACGCACGCACATGGGTGCACGCATGCACGCGCGCGCGCACACACACACACACAAACACACACAACTTCTAGCATAATGTCAACAGAAAGTCCAGGTGTCAAAACACCTAATCCTGGAAACCAAATGCCTGGGAATCTCCTCCCTGGGAAACCTCTCATACAGTGCATTACAGTGGTATTATGTCTCACTCAAATATTTTAAACTGCTTCCAACATGAGACAAGCGAAGTTCTCCAGCACATCAAAAGACGTGTGTCCAATTACTGTTGCCTCAACAAAGTAAAATGGTTTTACAACCTTATTGTGAAGAAAATTTCTCCTTACATAAATTTCTGTAACTGCAACTTGTATAACAGCTACAAGAACAAAGCCCCCTAAACCTCTACAGTAATTCTAGACATGATGTGTTTTTACCTGTACAAGGCATCAGTCTACGAAAGAAATTTCTTCTGATCCCTCTGTATTTGATAGGTGACTCATATGAAGCCAGTAACAACTTCTGCAGAACTTATTGTGATCCCTTGCTGGCAACATTAGGAACACAGCTTATGAATATCTCAGTGACACTGCACTAAGATGTCTGAACATTTGCACAAAATACATCTGTAAATCACATACACACACACATACATACACACACACACACAATATCTAAATAAAAAAACTTGTAAAAGGAAATAAAACAAAGTGCAGTGGAACCAAAAAAACATAATATATTTTTCAAATTCGAATCTATTGAGAGATGCAATGTTAAATTCGACAAGACATTATACATGGAGATGCTGAAGAAATCCGCCATACTTCGGAAGAACGTTCTTTAGGTTAAATTACATTAATATACCCAAAAATACCTAAATGTGAAGTTAAAAAGGGTCATGAATACACTGAAGAGATAAGCTTTAAAGAATGACAGCTGTTATACCATTATTGACTGCCAAATACATTTTACAAAAATGATAATTTGCAGTTTCTGTAATGTTAGCACCTGTACTTAATACGAATTAACTTCTGTGTTCCGTAAAGTCACTGATGAAGAAAATCTCACACTAGTTTAATAAAAATTTTCCTTAGGGTTCTAAGTAACTTACATAGCTATTGGTTCAAGGACAGACCTGTGCAGCGTACAAATAATGCATCATGTAAAACAGGTACAGTATGCAGATCCGCAACAAGACCATAATTTACTCAGATTATTACCTTCATAACCATTAGACTTCAGATATCGGTACGTTTGGTTATATCAATGCAAATTAACTTAACCAAGTTCTCCCGAAGTATGACACATTCCTTCTGAAATGCCCATTATACACAATACCTGAAGTAAAATCTCAACTTCACACTCGTTGAATTTCAAACAATTTGACATCGGTGTCATACCATATGGGAGGATCAACATTCCTGTAAAAAAAAGAATGATAATATGTTATAATCCAATTTTACGTTCAAGAAGGATCACAGAGAGATGCAACATGCAAAGTATGAGGTTTCATAAATCATGTGAAGCTGTTGGTCACTGAGCTGATCAAAAAGTTCCTAGCCTTTTATAGAAACTCAGAGGCTCATTATTTTGCTTCTTTATGTATCTGCGTGAATTATTCCTTCCTCCTTGAGATGGTAATGAGATGTTAAACTAGTTAAGAAATTTCCCTGTTTTATGGAACCTCAATATTTATGAACATGTTCACAAATGTACATGACTGTCCTTGTCTGTGCCAAATAAATCCTACCTACACACTAGCACCTCATTTATTTAACCTCTTGGCGCCGGAATTATTTTTTTAAATTTTAGCACACCTGTATATAAAATGTGAATAAAACAGGAACCAAATACATTAGAATTATGAAACAAACTGCATTTTGAAGAGAAAGAAATGGAGAGTATATACCGTGTTTAAAATATTCAGTATCTATATTTGTTGAATAAATATATAAAATGCAACGTTTAGAGGTTAGCGGTGCTGTACGACCACTATAGTGGTCGTTAGGCGTCAAAGGGTTAAGCTTCGGTACAATACTATCCGTCAATCTATGCCTGTCTTACAAACAGTTTTTATCTTCACATACATGGACAAAAACTCTACACGCATTTCTCTTTTCTCCCATGCCTTGCCCCATCTCATCCATGCTGATTTGATGTCATACTATTTCTATTATTCACATTACATTGGTTTAATTTTGATGCCTGCTTAAAGTGAGGCTTACCTGAGGTAGATAACACCCCACATGTATGTACGGAACCACGTCGTGGTCCCAGAGTTTGCTTGGTACTTTCTGATCAGAATAGGGTGGGGAACTGGCAACAGACCCACTAATGTACCATGCTGCAGAAACTTGAGAATCTCACTCTCATCTGTCAGGCCCCTAAAAAGTGTTGTACATGCCATAAATCCATAAATAAACAAAGCTGTAAATCTCTTAAATTACAGCCCTACCAGAAACTGATGATACCTTGCATCAGTGCTCAGCAAGGTCTACCTCAAAATAGTGTTGGCCAACATTCACATCAGCCAAACATGACCATCTTCATAATCTACACAAGCATACAAACACAATTTAGTAATTTTAAATGCACACATTTACTGCTGTACTTAGAGCACAGCTCCTGATATCACATCACTAATTCTGTGGGAGCCTATTCATGTAAAACGTGTTCAGTAGGTCATCAAAGTGCATCCAACACCACTGAAGACACAGGAAAAAAATCATATAATTGACGTGTTTCTTTGGAGATGCTTTCCCAGCAGTTGTAATTTCTGTTGTCAGTTCTTTAGGAGTATTAATAAATACCTAACTCTACTGCACAGAATCCCTCTACAGAAGCTAACAGTTGATCAGCTAGACAAGAAACTTCAAAGGTAGCTGATTTTCGTCATTGTTCTACCTGTGACAATAGCTAACTTAGGTCACTCAAAACACTGTCCAAAGTCTAAGGTAGGTTAGTATACACTACTTGCAGCAGTACTGTTCTTCACCTTGGATAGACAGCAACTGCTTATCTTGTCAATTTCACAACATACTGTAGGTAAAATTGTAAAGAAGAAATAACATTTAAATACATTAACAATCTGAATTTACCTCACGTCATCACAAAACATTATGGATGAGGGTTCAAATCAGACCCCAGGACTCTACCATTAATATATGCACAGCACTTTAACAGCACTGGCAATCACACATAACATGTAAGACTAAGGAGTAACCTTCATAATACCTGGGAATTCTCTGTTAGGTCTGTGGTATGACACAAAAGTTACAATAGATGTGACCGATGTGCTGGACATTGTCCACATATCACACTAAACAAGACACGCAATGTACATATAACATAACAATGAGGTGCAGTTGTGTAACCACTGTTGCAACATAAGGGCAATTAGTATTACACATTCGGAGTGTGTGTCCGCAGCCTTAGCCATCCAGCATGCAAAGTACATGCACCGTATTATATTGTCATATCTGGCCAGTCTGGCTCTACCATATTTTTCTGGATTATCTCATAAATGGCAAATTTCAGAAGAAATTTACTGAACATAAAAGATGTGTCTTGATTTTCTCTACTTTTGTCTGAAACATTTCTCATTCTAAGATGAAATGAATGAGAGATTATCATAAATGTACAGAGGTCTTCATGTAATGTACCCCTTATTCTTGTAAGATTTTACGTAAACTTGAATTTTATCAACAGCTCTTTGAAAGATATTCATATATGAAATTTTATAAAAATGACCAGCAGGAGGCGAGTTGTTCCATGTGGACAGATGTACAGAAATAATGGAGCTAATAAGTTATTTTTCCCAATTTTGTAAACATGCCTAAAAAGTGACATTTCACAGAACCTGCTCTGTCCCTGTCTTCAAATGGAAAGGAGAATAGGTGAATACACTCTGGTGGCCCACCACAGCAGTTTCTACAGCTAAGCAATATCAATGTAACGTGATGTTACTGCACCTTCATGCCATGAAATGATACAATATATATATTCAAGTAATGTCAGAAGGCAGGAAGGAAGATGCAGTTTAACTTAAAACTACTTGCTATGTTGTGAAGTTTACTGCCCCATTTTGTAAAGCTGTTCATGTTCCAAACACCAAACAAGCAGGCAATAAAACATGACAGTAAACTTTACATATCATGGCAACAGTAAGTGATAAAATCTCAATGGGTCACCAACTTGATCAATTGAGGGACAAAGTCCAACAAACCTTCTCTGCTTCTACCACTGACTCATTCTCTAATGACAGAGGCAGAGAAAGTGCCTGTAATGTTAAAGACTTCTGCGCTAGAACAACATAACTGATTGCCCAAGGACAGTTTATCAAAATACAGTACAGTGAAACCCACTATTTCATATATCCACTGAAATTTCACACCCCACTCCTCAGTACTCACTTGTCAATACATATTTTCTCCACCTGTGGTACAAGCACTTGTAAAAGCCTCATGATCGTTTGTAGTGGTAGTTTTGTCTTCCAAGAATTCACCCATTCTGAAGTTGGAATCCACTGTCCTCCAGGTCCCATAATTCCAGGAGGGGGTCCATTGCTGCTCCCCTGAGCGAGAGAATGTGCTTCCGTCAGCCGAATACTCTGACGCTATGGAAGCAATAAGGGTATGCAATGCGATACAGAACAAAACACAAAAATGGAAAACTCAAAATAAAATAATATGTACAAAAATGAAAATGAACTGAAAAGCAGAATGACTTCAGTCTAAGAAGCATTAAAATGTACAAGCACAGTGATACACCAAAACAATATTTATATCATAAATGCTAATTTCACTCACAGTACATGAGTCTAAAAAAATTAACATATAAAACACAACATAATAACCAAATTCGACCACATTAAGGAGTTTACACACATGACATTACAATTACAGCCCTTACAAATATAGTGAAAAATCATGAATGAACATCAGATTTCAAACTTTACTAATTTCTCTGATTACAACATTCTTTGAAGTATCAGCATCATCTGTGATTGATGCTGTGTATTCTGACTGAAATTTACCACCAGTTTGGAGAAACACTTTATTTCCACCTTCTGCCCTGAATGTGTAGGCATACTATTCCTTAGAAATGTGGACAAATTTCTACAAGTCTCTACGGCATGACACACAAGAGGACTATCATCTTCATAGTGGCCACTTTAAGAAATCTTAATTTTGAATTTTCACACCTTGCTGGAACGTTTTATTCCAGATGCATATCTTGCTGTAGGGCAATTCACTTTAATTTCTCCACTCTGTCACTGAACCTTTCATGCCAGTGGTTTAAATACGTGTACAAATCACTTCACCAACTAAAAATGGCCTTGCACCACCACCCACCAAATCAAGAAAGAGTTCTCAATCTCTCAATCCTCCTGACGTCTGGAACTGGTGAGGTTTCCCATGTTGAGCCCAATTATGCCACAGGCTCCACTTGTGGTGGTGCCCTTCTGTCAATTCTTCAAGTTTCAGTTTTGCAACAAGACTTCCCCCAGAACCCAAAAGCTTTGGTTTCCCAGAAGCCGCCCGCCGAATCACCAGAGGAACTTCGGCAGATTGCTGGCTGGCATCATTTATGGTCAGAACCAGGGTGATATCTGATCGCCATCAACCTCTAACTTTCATTCTTGATCCAATAAAACATACTTTGAATATGCTTTGGCTTCTGTCCAGCTTGCAATAATCCAAGAACTGCACCTCTAACTTCACAATTCAAATGGCCCTGTCTGCCCCTTTTGATCATTACCTCGGGGATTTCAAAAACCAACAAAATAGAACCGAGGTCCTACTCCAGTACTGCATAGAGATGGGGTCAAGGGGAGTCGGCCGAGCCATACTGGGGTCACTAGGTTGCTGAGGGGTGATACTGGTGGCCCGAGGGGGGCTCTAGCTATTCTCCAGGGGCGGTAGATGTGGATTATAGCCTCTCTCTGCCCGAGACCGTCTGTGCATGGTGAAGAGCCACATCCTCTGAGTGGTGACCCTGCTGCGCAGAACACAGCGGACCTAAAGGAGTAAACCTTGAAAAACAATCCCCAATCCTACGGTGTGAGTGCTGTGCCTAAAGGATGAATGGCAGTGGGTGAGCCTGTCTTTAACGGCACCCTCTGGGATACCAAGCGACCTCTCAGTTGTATTTAGCCTTTCCAAGTATAGGGGCTCTGCTTGGTGGACCAAATATTTCCTCAGATCCTATGGGATCGAGATTGAGAATAACTCAGAGTCTACGGAGAGCTCTGCAATAGGGGACTCCAGTAAGGATTCTACGGAGGGCTCCAGTCAGGTGGAACTCTGGAAGAAAGCAACTATACCTGGTAACTACGACATTTATACCTGGGTTCCTTCTTTTTGGACCCAGAGGTTCTCCACTGATCCTGCGGGATTGAAATTGAGAGTAATTTAGAGTTTAAGGAGAGCTCTGCAATAGGGGACTCCAGTAAAGGTTCTACCGAGGGCTCCAGTCAGGTGGAACACCGGTAGAAGGCAATTATACATAGTGATTTTGACATTTATACCTGGGTTCCTCTTCTTTTTAGAGCAGGAGGTAATTAGGAATTAGGTACGGTGGGCCATCAGGAACTTTGTTGAAGGAACAGGGCTCCTTTTAACTTAATATAGAACAGGGGGCACAAAGGGCCTGTCTTAAGGCCTAGGTGCATCGGGCCTGGAAGGGCTCGAACCCAATCATTATTCTATTCTACTGCATAGAGATAAGCAAATTTTTAAACATTCTCTGCAGTGATACTCTCTTGTTTTCTGGGGTGCAGGTGTACCCAGATTCCATCGAAAGGAGCTGTCCCTTCATTGAAGTTACTTGTTTTATTGAAGGTGCTGCAGATGTGCTCCATAGACAGCTTTCAGGCAATTCTGCTATAGCAGTTCCTGTTCAGCTCTTTTGGTACTCTACTGTTCAACACTTTCACTCAAAATATGCTGTACTTAAGTAACAAATGTGCTATATAAGAGGATGAAAACAATGCCACTGGAAATAAATAAAAAGCAGTAATTTTGGAAAATAAGTCAGCTGTTTCCTTCCTCCAATGGAGTGGAGGATTACTGAACCATACTGATCAAGTTATGTCCTAACAAGCTTGTGATACAGACACTTTTAATATTGTTATTTATGCTAGGAATGGGGTGAGACTGAATCATTTGGTACTGAAGCTTCAAATGGGCCTTGTGCACCATCCCCTCATGACAGATGAGTATGCAGCATTTGTAGAATAGTAACTGGCATGATACAACTGAAATTCTCAAACAAAACCTACCCCAGTGCTACTGTGTCCACCAGACCCCACACTGAATACACAAGGATTGAAACTGGACTTACATTGCAAGAAGCTAACACTGACTGCCTCAGCTATGGCACAGCCATTACGCAGACTCCGGACAACGATAAGAAAAAAGTGTTTTATATATATATATATTCACCAAATCAATTTATATAAGTTTTTTAGATTATCAATTATTTTAGAGGTATTATCACCACTCCTCTCTCCCATTACACAGAAAGTGAGGACTTGCTCTGTTGTGAGCAACTGTTATAATTCCAAGTGTCCTTCCACTTCGCAACCAATAGTTGAATAAATTTATGTCAAATAACCTTACATGAACAAAATGTTATAAGTGCAGTACGTTGTGCACAACATGATTTGCGATGCAACTGTGTGCACAAAATGTCAAGCGTTGGGCTACCTGTGCTGAAGCTCTCTGTAGACTGGCAACTGAGGATTCTGAAGTCTTACGTTTGCTTGCAGTAGCTGAGTGAGAACTGCTTGTAGAGTGGATGGATGGTGTTGGAGAATCTGGATTTGTGCAAGGCTGAAAGACAAAAATGTCTGGTAAAAATGCATTACAAAACTGACAGGTGTAACAGGTTCATCACCTTACTATTAGACCTCACAGCACTGGTTTAATTGTTTATATAATCGAAGATGTACTTGGAAATCAGTTTGGATGTAGAAGAGGAAAAGGAACTAGGAATACAATAGGGATTCTGAGAATAATATCATTACAAACTTTGGACACAGAGGAGGAATTGTGCTTGTGCTTCATAGACTAGAAGCAGGCACTTGACAATCTAAAATAGACCAAATTAATGCACATCCTAAGGAAAACTGATATCAATTGACACAAAAGAAGGTTGATAAGCAAACTGTACATGGATCAGTGCTAAACCAAGTCTGGTCAGAGGGAGACAAGAAGAGTGATGACTGGAAAGAGTTAGATAAGGATGCTATTTGTTGCCAATTCTCTTCGAATTGTACAGCGAGTACCTTATCAAGGAAGCTTCTGAAAGCTCTAGAAACTTCAAAATAAGAGGACAAGTAATAAGCACTGTGAAATATGCAAATGACCTTGTCCTACTGACCAAGGAAAAAGTGGTTCCAAAGAGTATGACTGACAGACTAATTGAAATTGTAAGATGCTATGGAATGGGATCAAATGTGCAAAAAGCTACGATGTTGAAAATCTCAAGGCAACGATTCCCAATCCAGATTATGAATGATCAAAAACAACTGGATAATGTAGACTATTTCAACTATTTGGGTAACATGATAACAAATAATGCAAGATGTACAAAGGAAATTAAATTCAAGATTGCCATGGCAAAAGCAGCGTTCAACAAGATGATGATTATACTCATCAGCACACTTGACTTAAATTTAAGGAAAAACACTAGTGAAGTGCTACATTTGGAGTACAGCTTTGAATGGTGCTGAAACTTGGGCACTTCAGGAAACAGATCAGATATACCTGGGACATTTTTAAATGTGGTGCTGGTGAAGGATGGAAAAGATGAGTCAGATCAATCACGTGAGAAGTGGAAAAGTATTACATACAGCAAAGAGGAGAGGAATATCCTACATACAGCGTGAAGAATGTAGACTAACTAGATTGGTCACATCTTCCATAGGAACTACCTTCTCAAACATGTCGCTGAAGGAGAGATAAAGGGAAGGACAGATATGATGGAAGAAGAGGAAGAAAATCTAAGCAGCTATTGGATGACCTCTTCCAAAGTGAATTCTCCTGCAGAGAATTCACTTTGGAAGGGGCAACAGACCTACTGTAAGACACGAACATCTAAACAGTGCATGGCAGCACTATGTAATTGCTGAAAGACACTTGACAAGCTTTAAACTCTATATTGTGTTTATCCAGCTAAAAGACATAGTATGTTTATGATTACAGTCTTCTGGGACATTAAGCAATGTTCCCTGGTAGACATCTACCAAGGTTTGGGATGATGTGCTGCCTATATCTTTATCATTATCTTGAACAAGGACTTAGCAGGTTCCTCCAAAATCCTGGTACCCCCCTAGCACACGCTACCTAACATCCTGTAAAACTGTTATTGCAGTACTCACTGCCATGAGAACCTCAAATTGGAAATCCATTATTTTTACCTTTATATTAATACTAACAGAAGGAACAGACATGTTTGCAAATAATGAAAAATCCATGCAAGGAGAAGTTATATTATGATTTCTGGAAAAACAGGTATCAAGTAACTGTGGCATAGCTTGCAACCTCTGAATCCATTTATTCCAATCATATGAAAATATTTCATACATTAATCATTACGTTGTTACTCTACTTTTTGAGGAACATTTTATACAGACAAATCCCAAAGACCACAGTCTTCCTGCTCTCCATGATGACAACCTCAAAACCTCCCAAAAAATTATTTGGTTTTAAAATGCATGACAATACTTACCATACTCTTTGATCTCGGCAATTCCTGCCCATCACCTTGCCTTATGCTGCTATCACTTGAGTCATATGTTGTTTTCTGAGACACTATTGGAGATACAGATGATTGTGGCATTAGCGGCGAATCACTTGAACTCACTCCATTCACTGTTGCTGACGCAGTCAGTTCACAGAGCTGATTGACTGAAGGATGAGCTGATTCCTTCTCTGTCATTTTTTCAATGCCTGACAAGAAATTAAAGTGTAAGATTTAAGGTTCTCATGGTGATGAAAATGAAGACTGATGTCTTCTAGGATGTTATTCTATGCAGTCTCCTGGAAGACTGACATTTCATGGAAACTCAATGTCTCAATTCCTGATGCACAGCATCAGCACACTTCCACCACATGACACAATACCCTACCCCAAAAGATAGCAATCTCCAAGAAATTATGCTTATTTTTTATAAGTATCAATGAAGAATCTTCAATTGATTATCAATCTGCCATACACCATTCACTGCAGAAGCTATGCAAAGTTTCAGTACGACATAACATAAGCCTTGCAAGGCTCTCTATCACAAAAAGCTTGTGTTCTGGAAAATATAATGGATGGAAGACACCTGACGATGTGCAATATAACCATCATCAGTGCACAAGTGTAACTGACACAAACCACAATGCCAATTGTAAGTCATGTAAAATGGTTGGTGGTGTTTGGCAGACATTATAGCAATACATTTTCTAACAAACAAACAAACGAAAAAAAGAAAGAGTACTCACTCTTGTTACACCAAATGAACTTCATGCCAATACACAGAAAATATCAACAGCCAAATGATATTCTGTTCTGTGTCACATGTAGGAGTTTGTTGTGATGGTCACAAGATCAAATATGGTGTGTTTCAGAGGAATCCGCTACACCTTAGGAGTATGTTCCTTAGGTTAAATTACAATTGACAAAACCAAAAGTATCTATACCCAAAGTTGAACGGTTAAGGAGATAATGACATGAGAACAATGTGGTCTTCTTGCGACCCCACATACTGTACCTCTTTAGTTTGATGTGTTATCCACATGCTATGCGAGTCCGTCCTTCAGCGAATACTGAGGCAAGCCATGCGCCAACACATATCTCATATAAAGTACTTGGAATGATCATGACGATTTTTACAAAAATAGTGCAAGTTTTTCTTACACAATTTATGTCTTTATGTCACTCGGATGTTACATAGATGTTATGTACAGATGATAACATTATAAATTCCACCTGGTTTTAATATGTATTTGGTAATCAATGCATGTATAATAGCTCTCAATCTTGAAAACTTCTCTCACCATTATCTCCATAACCGTTCAACTTTGGATATAGTTGTTTCTGGTTACAGTGATGTGAATTCCCTAACAAATGTCCTCCCAAAGCATGGCAGATCCCCCAGAAACACCCGGTGGATACATTATGCATGTATATACCACAAAACAAGGTGGGACAACTCAGTCAGTATACTGACTACAGGGATGCATAACCAAGGAATTGTGGTTAAGTTTCTAGCAAGGGATAGAGACATTTTCTCTTCTCCAAAGTGTACTATGTGGCTCTGGGAACAACACAGCTTCTTTCAATGGATACTGGCGGCTGTTATCCCGGGGTTAAAGCGGTTGGGTAGTGAAGGTCATCACTCACCTTCAACTAGTACAAAGGCTAATAATACATAGAGCTATACCTCCACGCCCCAAGCCCTCATGGCACGTTGTTTTATTAAGCACAGAAGGACAGGGTAACATGACAATATTCAGCTTTTCACAGGTTTCTGTTTCAATAAGACTCTTCCAACAGTATAAACACAGAAAAACCACAATACAGCACCACCCTCACTTTAGCACCCATGGAAGTCTGTACACACAAATTCCCTATTATACCGCAATTCACTTTAACACCACCCCTGATATACCACCATAGACTGCAGTGAAAAACAGTGGCACTGTATCAGTGTTTGAATGTACAAGAGGGGACCCAAATATTTCTGGAATTCAAATATTCCGCATGAACGAGACATAGTTCAGGGTTCTACCACTAGCTACCATGAGCCTGCAATATTCTGAAATAGTCTGCCAAGTGACATGGCACTGCACGATTTGTGTCACTTTTTCTGGCATTATTCTAAGTGTTTGCAAGTGTGTCTGGCGATTCTTTAAAAACTGAAATGGCTGATCTTAAAGAAAGAGTGTGTGTGAAATTTTGTTTCCTTTTGGGAATAACTGTAGCTGAAACTGTTATGATGCTCAAGGATGCTTTTAAGGATGAAGCCATGGGTATAACACTAGTGTACAAGTGGTTTAATCATTTAAAAAGAGGGAAAATGTCTGTTGAAGACCAACTGCATTGTGGCCACCCTTCCACAAGCAAGAACTGACCAAAATCTTGAAAAAGTTCGCCAGGCTGTCCATGCAGATCCTCATCGGAACATTGACAAAATTTCTGAACTAACAGGTGTGTCATGGAGTTCATGCCAATGCATTTTAATGGAAGATTCGATGATGAAACAGGCTGCTACAAATTTCATGCCGTGTCTGCTCATAGAGGAGCATAAAAACAACCATGTGAATGTTTGCCATGATTTGCAGGAAGAGCTCAAAAATGACCCTGAGTCAAGGCAGAAGTCTAGTCAGTGGGAGTAACCAAATTCTTCTAGAGAGAGAGAGAGAGAGAGAGAGAGAGAGAGAGAGAGAGAGAGAGAGAGAGAGGAGCACAGCAGCAAATTTCTTCAAGTGTCAAAACAATGTTGATTTCTATTTTTGATGTTGATGGGATAGTGCACAGGCAGTTTGTTCCTCCTCCAGCACAAACAGTAAATCAGCAGTTTGACTTGAATGTGTTAAAATGATCGTGTGAAAGCCTGTGACAAAAATGTCCAGGAAAGTGGCAGAGTGGGGATTAGTTCTTGCACCACGACAATGCCCCCACCCACACAGCCTTGAGCATCTAGCAGTTTTTGGCTAGAAACAAAATGGTGGTTGTGTCTGACCCCCCTCCCCTACTCACCTGACCTCGCTGCTTGCAACTTTTTTTTTGCACCTACAGATATAGCAGGATTTGAAAGGGAGGCATTTTTCTGATGTTGCAGAGGCTTAACAAGAATTGCTGGCAGCCCTCAACAGCATTTCTGTTGAAGATTTTGGACAATTTTTCCAGCAGTGGGAGCAGCGCTAGGATCACTGCATCCAGTCACAGGAGGAGTACTTTGAAGGGGACTAAAGTTACAAACTTGTACGAATATTTTAAATACATTTTTTGTAACAATTCCAGAAACTTTTTGGTCCTCCCTCGTAGGAGTATGTGGAAATTTTGCTGTCCTTGCTACAATATCTGAGAGTGTCTGGAAATGAAACTGTCCTTGTTACAATACCTGAGTGTCTCTGGAAATGTTGATGTCCTTGCTACAATACTTGTTGTGTATGTAAGTGTAGCTGTCCTTCTTAACAATAAATGGAGTGTCTGTAAGTGTAGCTGTCCTTGTTATAACACCTGGATTGTCTGAAGCTTCAGCAATCCTTGTTACAATACCTGGAGTATCTGGAAGTGTAGCTTTCAGAGTGCCAGGTTCTGCTGGCAATGCTGGATGTGACCCTTCCATGCTTGGCAACTCCCCTAAATTTTCTGTGGACGTGGTGCTTGGTAGATGCCTTCTTGTACGTTTCGTTAAGGATTTAGCAATAGTTCCATAGTCACATGGAAGGTTTGCTAATGAATGGAACACCTGGCGCTTGCGAATGATTGTGTACACCAAATTGGAATTTCCTGGAAATTAATAACTGTTGTTTATGAAACATGAAGAGGGAGCACCAAGAGTTATTGCTTAATGTTGATATTCCTGGGAAATTGCAAATTACAGCAAATAATATACAACAAAGCATACTTTCCTGTTAAGAATTAATTAAATATGAACTTAAAATACCTGAGAGAAAAAACAATCTAAGTCTGAGCAACATGCATACAATCTTTGGCCACTAGAATTTGTCAGTGTTTAAAAAAAAAAAACATTATTTTCTGCAATGTTAAAAGAGGATTGCCTGTATAACAGCAAATACATAATGTACTGTGAGATCTGAAGTGCTCAAGACAGTGAAAATGTGCAGATTATGGTCTTTTGGGATGTAACACTGTGCATGAAGATAGGTAGACAGTCTACCAAATTACAGTGTCATATATCAAAAAATAATTTAAATTTTGTATTATTTCTCTTTCTGCAATTCTACAAAAATAATGCCCTCTCCAGACACCAAAAAGAACCCTGAATGTGTTACATTAATCTCAGGATTACTTCTTATGCTCAGAAAATGTATACCCCTGTTAATATTGTCCCTGAGCAAATTTGTTTCCTACGTATACATTAGCTGTCTCTTTCTCTCTTATATTCCCAATCTGTCACTCACTGCCCTACAATGAATATGGAGTCAGTAAGTTTCTTCACAAGGTTAGTAACTACAATTAACCTTTTGATGCCTAACGTCGACTATAATGGTCGTACCGCACCGCTAACCTCTAAATGTTGCATTTTATATATTTATTCTACAAATATATGTACTGAAAATTTTAAACATGGTATATACTCTCCGTCTTTTCCTCTTCAAAATGCAGTTTGTTTCATAAATCTAACGTATTTGGCTCCTGTATTATTCACATTT
>Ga0123357_10000698_pt1 | contig 33723 bp, 31 predicted proteins | sample TergutEmb28metaG_FD_89873 | JGI IMG/M metagenome (GOLD analysis project Ga0123357, IMG submission 89873) | Embiratermes neotenicus P4 segment gut microbial communities from Petit-Saut dam, French Guiana - Emb289 P4 | ecosystem: Host-associated > Arthropoda: Insects > Digestive system > Gut ... | reverse complement strand
CGATCAACATCGGTCACTCAAGCCTTACTGACCCGACGATCCTCAGTTTCCCGCCTTCCAGGTACATCATGACGCCTATATCTCCAGGTTTGTGAATGATGTCGGTCTCCAGTTCTATCGTCAGAAGCGGGTTCCTGAAATCGCTTCCGTTATCTACGCCGGCAATGCGGCACGGGACCATCTGCATCCAGTGCCCTATGTGGATCACCATGCCTTCTTTCAGCGGCGAAGGCCAATATTTGATAAGTTCCGCCTTTCCGATGATCTTGCGGGTCATTTTAACGGAAGGATCGGTCGTAAGCGCGTACCCTCTGTCAAGTTCATCCGACTCTATGCCTCTCAGGGCCAATCCGACATGGTCCCCCTTCACACCGTCGTCCGCATCGATATCGTGTTTCTGTATCGACTTCAGGACAACTTCCTTTTTGAGCGGGAACACCTGCATCTTGTCATGTTTCCTGAAATATCCGTCTATCACCGAACCGAGGACCACAGTCCCCACCCCCTTGACGTTGAAGTGGCTGTCCACCGGGCAGGTACCGCAGGTCCCGTCTCCGGGCTTTTTAGCCTCTTTCTGGGCTATGTCCAGGATGTCCTCTCTCATTTTGACGTGGTCTTCCTCGATGTAGGTATAGTTCTCCAAAGAAGTGCCGGCTATCAGCGGCGCAAGCTGCTCCTTTTGGATATAGTTCCTCAGAATTATCCATCCTTTTCTTATTTTGAAAAGGTCAGCCATAACAATGGACTCCCCTAAAGAGGCGTCTATCTTATCTACTGCCAGTATAGCGAATTCTGACATTCCTACAGAGTAAAAAAGCGATGAAAGTTTCTCCGGATACTTTGAGGGTTCGATCAAAGTAACGGAATCATTCCCTCTTTTGATCTCGAAGAATGTCACATCTGTGATCGTGCCTTTTTTACCCACTTTGTCTGCAAGGTCCTTCACTCCGAGGACGGCAACGTTCAAGTTTCCCATTGTCTCAAATCTCCGATCTTTTGATCGGTTTTATACCGGCTTTCTTCAGTATCTTGACCGCGTTTTCTGTATCATCTACTCTGACGAAAAGATAGTTGAGGGTCCTGCCGCTGTACGCATATCCGTACTCGACGTTTATTCCGGCCTTCCCCAGGACATCTGCCACTTCGAAAAGCGAGCCCGGGGCATCCTTCATCTCAACTCCTATCACATCCGTCTTTTTCACTATGACGCCTTTAGATCTGATCTTCTCGAACGCTTCTTCAGGTTCATCCACGATTGCCCTCAGTATTCCGAATTCTGATGATTCGGACAGATTGAGACCTTTTACGTTGATATTGAATTCTTTCAGAACCTCGGCGATGGCTGCCAGACGCCCCGGCTCGTTGTTGATGAATATCGAAAGCTGCGTGATTATGTTCTCATTTTCCATTATATCACCCTTTTATCTATCACTCTTTTTGCCTTACCCTGGAACCGAGGGAGTTCCCCCGGAGCTTTCAGTTCCACTACGGCCGCGATGTCCAGACGCTTTTTGAGCTCCGTCTCTATGCGGGCTTTCAGGATCACCATATCCGTAACCCTGTCGCTGAACATATCAGGCTTGAGTTCAACATGTATCTTCATGTTGTCGAGAGCCCCTTCCCTCGTCACTTCTATCATGTATTGGTCGCCTATCTCAGGTATCCTCATCAGAGTATATTCTATCTGCGAAGGGAAGACGTTGATCCCCCGTATGATCAGCATATCGTCTGATCTCCCCGTTATCCTGGAGATCTTAGGCGATGTCCTGCCGCATGCGCATTCATCTCTGACAATAGAAGTAATATCCTTGACCTTGAACCTGACCATAGGGAGGGCTTCCTTCTTGAGCATGGTCACAACCATTTCTCCCTTCTCGCCGTCCTCAACGGGCTCGTCTGTCTCGGGATCAAGGATCTCGACATACATTATGTCGCTTCCGATATGGATGCCGTTCCTTTCCTCGCATTCGGTGAACATCGGACCGGCTTGTTCGGAGGTTCCGTATATGTCGTAGGCTCGGACCCCCATGGAGCTTTCTATCTTTGCCCTCATGCTCTCTGTCCACGGTTCCGCACCGAGTACCGCTTTTTTCAGATGGGAGTCTCTTTTTATGTTGATGCCCATTTTTGACGCCACATCGTTCATGTGTATCAGATAGGAGGGGGTACAGGCTATCGCAGTCGCTTCCAGGTCCATCATGAGCTCGATCTGTTTTTCAGTATTGCCTGTGCTGGAAGGTACCACTGCCGCACCTACTTTTTCCGCACCGTAGTGCAGCCCCAATCCGCCTGTGAAGAGGCCGTATCCATATGATATCATTATTGTATCCCCCTTGCCGATCCCTATCGATGTTAGGGACCTCGCAAGAGCTTCGGACCAATATTCAAGGTCATTCTGTGTGTATCCTACCACAGTGGGTTTTCCGCTTGTGCCGGACGAGGCATGGTATCTTACTATCTTCGAATTCGGGACGCTGAACATCTTTGTAGGGTAGTAGTCGCGGAGGTCCTGTTTGTACATGAAAGGAAGTTTCCTTACATCATCCAGCGACTGTATGTCCTCAGGGAGCACGCTGGCGCTTTTCATTCTGTCGTGGTAGAATTTGTTTGAATTGTACAGGTTGGTGATAAGGCTTTTAAAATTCATGTATTGGAGTTTTTTCATCTCTTCAACAGGCATACATTCCATCTCAGGGTTCCAGTACATTTTTTAACACCTTCCGGCGAATGCCGGTATGACCTCCTTATGGGGGTTTTATTATTTATTACTCTTATCTCTGGTCATATGCAGGACCCTTCAGCAGGCCAAGAGTGCGACCAGCAGATTGATTGCTGGGAAAGATTCTACAAAGAGCACAAGCGGCCGTGGAGAGGGATAGGCAAGATCAGCCTCGATCTCGAACCGGGGTCGAAGGTGTTGGATGTGGGATGTGGCACAGGAAAGACGACATCAGCTTTGATCAAAATGGGAATGGATGTGACCGGGCTCGATTTCTCGCCGACAGCCATAAGCCACTGCATAGGCATTTTCGGCGAAAAGGCGAAATTCACCATCGCTGAATGCGACCATATGCCATTTCCAGACAAGTATTTTGATGCGGCAACGGCCGTGCATGTACTGGAGCACCTCAACGAAGAACAACTAAGGGATACGGTCAGAGAGATATCGCGGGTGCTTGTGCCAGGCGGGCTTGTCTTTGTAAGATCGTTCGCGGTCGGAGATATGAGATCGGACGGCGAAGACAGAAACAAAAGAGGCAACGGGATCGAGTACAGGTACTATACTGAAGAAGAAATGGAAAGGATATTCGACGGATTTGATCTTATTTGCTCTGAGAGGAAAGACGAGACGATGCGGTTCGGTGCCGTGAGAGTGAGAATGGAGTGTTTGTTCCGCTTGCCATTATGACGGGGCGCGTTTGATTTACGATCTTCTCTCTTTTCAAAACACTATCTTTCATAAATCGGTCTTGTTCTATGAGAAATGTCTTTATTATATAGCGGAATCTCTGTCCAGGTGTAATGAAAATGGATAAGGATTATGGATATGTTCCCAGAAACCCTGTCGCATACGGGCTACTCTCTTTGGCATGCGGTGCGGTAGGCACATTCATAGCATTCAGGGTCCCAAGTCTGACCCTGATGGCAGTCGTCTTGGGAGCAATAGGTATGGTCGTAGGAGGATTCTCCTTCAGCATCTCAAACCACTTTCCGTCGATCGACAGGGTACAATACATGGGGTTTGCCGCCGCCGGTATAATGGCATCTGTGATAGCCTTCATATTCGGGATGGTCTACTCCTTTTCCTGATGAAGTGTTCAGATGGCGGTATACAGAGGGAAATATGTACTTCAGGGGCTGAAGGAGATCACCCCTGAGATGGAAAAGAATCTGGATCTTGCGTACAGCATATGCATGAGCTATAAGGGTGGTTTTCCATGCGAGATGTGCGGCAAGTGCTGTTGCCAGCCCAACATCATTATACGTCCCGACGAAGTGGACCGCATAGCGAATGCCGCGGGGATACCGCTTCATGAATTCATCACCCGGTACCTTGTTATGACTTCCGACGGCAGGATGCTTTTCAGCAGAACGGATCCTTGCGCTTTTCTTACCAAAGATAATAGGTGCAGGATATGGAAGGACAGACCGGAGATATGCGGGGATTTCCCGTATGCGGTCTCTATGTTCATGAGCAGGGTATATCTGGCGTTGACAGATGAAAATGCCAACATCCTAGAGCTTATAGAATACATGGATGACTCATGGCCATGTACAAAGGTTATAAAATCCACCATATCAGAGAAAATACTGAGCTCGAGATCGCTTATCGACGGTAAAACCAGAGAGACCTAAAGCTATCCGCAGCGGCAGAACTCACAAAAAATATTTTGGTATTTTTCTATCCATGAGTTGCATTTGCATCAAAGTTCAGAGATAGGGTTTTTTAAGATGTGTTCCAAAAAGGCCCCAACATATCTTTTCGGGGGCATTGTGTGCCCACATCCCTCGATCAAAACCACATCTGCCCCATCGATCTCAGCCGCAAGTTCCTCGCCCATGAACGGCGGGACCATGATATCCGCCTTCCCATGTATGATCCGGGTCGGAACACGTATATTTTTTGCTCTTTGGCGGCTATCGAAACCATCCAATGCAGCCATCTGAGAAGCAAACTGCTCCAGGGTTGAAGTAACTCTTCCGGGGGTGTCTACGCCTTTTTCATCTCTTATTCTGAAAGCCTCTTCCGTCATGCAATACGACTGCATCATTTTGAAAAGATACTCAATGTCGCCTCCTGACCGGACAGAATCCAGCATGGCGTTGATAGCGTAGCTGGACCTTGAAGGCCGTCTCATGTACGTGGAGACAAGCGTCAGAGAAGCCACTCTCTCAGGGTTTCTTAAAGCGATCTCCTGAGCCACATTCCCGCCCATAGACCATCCTAAAACATGTGCCTTCTTTACCTCAAGCCTGTCCAATAATGAAACGACATCGTCAGCCATCATTGTCATGCTATAAGGTTCGTCCGGGCATTCCGTAAGGCCTGTGCTCCTGTTGTCGAATGTTATTACTTTGAATCGATCGGAAAGGAGGGGGACCATTCCGTTCCAGAATGAAACGTCCCCGCCCAAACCGGTTATCAAGACCACCGGCTCCCCGTTACCGTTTACTTCGTAATTCATTTTGATTTTTCCGATGGCTTCTTTAGGTATCTTCCATGCCCCCGATTCTTAGGATACTTCCTTCGGATTGAGTAACCTCTACAAAAAGGTATCATCCGGCAAAAACCCAAACTTTTCTGATACATAAGATCGCGACCTCTAGGCGTCCGTGCTTTATTTCGGAGAGGCGTTTCCAAGGAGAACATGGGGATTCTGCAATGACTGTTAGATTTTTGTCAGGTTCACCCTTGCAAAGTTGGAAAAAGTATAAAGTTTGCACGGGTGACCCTTGCAAAAATATCTTGATAAATGCATTCTTTGATGCCTTTGTCCATATAAGCTCGGAATTGTCAGCAAAATATGGTAAAGTTTGTTTGAAGGTCACTGTCCGCCTCCAGAATATGCTTCCATCCGCTATGGTCCCGACCGAATTCTTATTTATCGAATTGTCTATATTCCTAAAGACCAGCGGAGGAAGAATAAATGGACGAAGCTGATAAGTTGGGCTCCAGAGTCCGAACATACAGAGAGAGATTAGGTATCACGCAAGAGGAACTGGCTGAAAGAACAGGGACAGATATCAATCTCCTTAAAGACATTGAAGATGGAAAGACATCTCCGGCAGTAGGGGTGCTGATAAAACTATCCCGAGCTCTGGGCCAGCGCCTTGGGACATTTACGGATGATCTTTTCGTAAAAGACCCGCTCATTACAAGGGCTCGCGACAGAACGGAGGACGTCTCCTCGCACAGGGCTTCGCCCGATTATCATTATTTTCCATTGGGAAAGGGCAAAACCGACAGACACATGGAACCACTCTATGTGAGGATCGATCCCAACAGCGGAAAAACAGAATCATCGCATGAGGGGGAAGAATTCATCATGGTCGTTTCCGGAAAGATCGAATTAACATACGGCAGGGAGAAGTATGTTCTGGAAGCGGGAGATTCGACATACTACAATTCACTGATACCGCATAAGCTGAGTGCGCTTGGCGATCATCCGGCAGACATATTCGCCGTGATCTACGTTCCGTTCTGAGGATGTATCATGGCAAGACAAGAGATCACGAGAGAAGCGACCCTCGGGCAGCTGCTTGATGAGACCGTAGACAAATATCCCGACAACGATGCAGTGGTATACGTCGACAGGAACTACAGGCAGACGTGGAAAGAGTTCAGAGAGACGGTAGACAACATAGCGAAAGGGCTGATGGCGATGGGCGTCCAAAGAGGAGAGAAGGTCGCCATTTGGGCAACAAACGTTCCGCATTGGGTCGCCCTGCAATTCGCTACCGCCAAAATAGGCGCCATACTTTTGACGATAAACACTAACAACAGATTGTCAGAGATAGATTACATCATCCGTCAATCCGACACGGAGAACATATTCATCACTGACGGCTACAGAGACACAGACTACGTAAAAACCATCTACGAACTGATCCCAGAACTTAAGACCCAGCCGAGAGGGATGCTTAAGTCTGAAAAATACCCATGCCTCAAAAGGGTGATGTTCTTGGGTTCCGAAAAACACCGCGGGATGTTCTCCATGCCTGAGGTCATGTCGATGTCGTGTCAGGTCACGGAAGAGGAATACACGGCAAGGCAGAACGATCTGGATACTCATGATGTTGTGAACATGCAGTACACTTCCGGCACTACAGGTTTTCCGAAAGGGGTCATGCTCACCCATTACAATATAGGCAATAACGGCTATTGGGTCGGCCTGAATCAGAATCTGAGTTCAAAAGACAGAGTATGCCTTCCGGTGCCGCTTTTCCACTGCTTCGGGTGTGTGCTGGGCGTTCTGGCCTGCATCAATCACGGAGCTACGATGGTGATTTTGGAAGAATATGATCCGCTTGTTGTAATGACCTCCGTCGAAAAGGAAAAATGCACAGCTCTTTACGGCGTACCCACGATGTTCATATCGGTCATGGAACACAAGATGTTCGACAAGTTCGATTTCAGCACACTGAGAACAGGAATAATGGCGGGTTCCCCGTGTCCGACCAAGACGATGGAAGAAGCGGTAAGCAAGATGAATATGAGAGAAGTGACGATCGTCTACGGTCTTACAGAGACTTCCCCTGGGATGACCCAGACCGTATACAACGAGCCAAGTCTGGAAAGGAAATGTTCTACTGTCGGAAAAGCAATGGTCGGAATAGAAGTGGAGATAATAGACCCGGAGACAGGAGAGATCTGCGAGACAGGCATGCCGGGGGAGTTCTGCTGCCGCGGCTACAATGTCATGAAGGGATACTACAAAATGCCCGAGGAAACAGCGAAGGCGATAGACAAGGACGGATGGCTGCATTCCGGAGATATCGGAGTGAAGGATGAAAAAAGATATTTCTCTGTCACGGGAAGGATCAAAGATATGATCATAAGGGGCGGAGAGAATATTTATCCAAAAGAATTGGAAGATTTCATACATCATATCGACGGCATAAAGGATGTGCAGGTAGTCGGTGTCCCGGATGCGAAATACGGAGAAGTGCCCGGAGCATTCATAATACAAAAAGAAGGGTACAGCCTGACCCCGTCGGATATTCAGGATTATTGCCGCGGAAAGATCGCCAGGTACAAGGTCCCAAAACACATCGCTTTTGTCAAAGAATATCCAATGACAGCCAGCGGAAAGATCCAAAAATTCAAACTCAGGGAGATGTCGGCTCAGCTTTGGCCGGTGAATGAAACTTAACTCCCTCTTTCCTATTTTTCCGCGTCGATCCGTTCGAGCGGATCCGGAAGAAACAGAAGGGCAGGCAAATGTCGTAAGACAGGTCACGATATCGAATGAAAATAGCGTTCTGAATGCGGTTCCGAGGTGACGGCTTATTTATTTATACGTATTGCATTAGGAAGAACATCGGAGCGGCTCAGATGAAAGTAGTAGCTTTTAATTGCAGTCCCAGAAAGAATGGTAACACCAGCCATATGATCCAGGACATATTCAAAGTATTGAATGCTGAGGGAATAGAGACAGAAATGATACAGGTCGGAGGAAGCGACCTCTATGGGTGCAGAGGATGTGCCACTTGCGGAAAGACGAAAGATCTACACTGCGTAATGGATGGGGACATCATCAACTTCTGCATTCAGAAGATGGTCGAAGCCGACGGCATAATAATCGGGTCGCCGACATACTTTGCGGATGTCAATACAGAGGCCAAAGCCCTCATCGACCGTGCCGGATACGTCCTGAAACAGAACGGCGGCCCCCTTAAGAGAAAGGTCGGTGCGGCGGTAGTGGCCGCCAGGCGTGCCGGAGGCATACACGCATTCGACACGATCAACCACTTCTTTACCATCAGCGAGATGATTACTGTTGGCTCATCCTATTGGAACATAACCCTTGCCCGCGCAGAAGGGGAATACGAAAAGGACGAGGAAGGAGTAAGGACCGCAAGGGTTCTTGCAGAGAACATGGCATGGCTCCTGAAAAAGATCAAAGAGTGAATGAACTTGTCCGCTTTGAAAAAAAAGATACTGATCGTGGTGATGGACGGCCTCGGAGACAGAGGCTGCAAAGAACTGAATGGCCTTACCCCGTTGCAGGCCACGGAAACTCCGAACCTTGACTGGTTCACAAAGAATGGGATAGCAGGGACATGCGATACCGTAGATGTCGGTATCCGCCCCGGAAGCGATACATCCCATCTTTCCATACTCGGCTACGACCCGCTGGAGGTCTATACGGGAAGAGGTCCCTTTGAGGCGGCAGGCATAGGGCTGATAGGGAAACACGGTGATGTCGCTTTCAGATGCAACTTTTCCACTTGCGATGAAAATCTCAATATAACAGACCGCCGCGCCGGAAGAATAGATAAACCTGACACCACGGAACTCGTCAGATCTTTGAGCGGAATGAAGATCAACGGCATTGAGGTAATAATCAAAGAAGGTACGGAACACAGGGCGGGGCTGATCCTCAGAGGCAGCGGCCTGAGTGCAGAAGTCACGGATGTGGACTCTCACGATGTGGGTCCGCTTAATTGGTCAAAAGGCAAGACAAAGGAAGCGGAATTCACTGCTGAAATAATCAATGAGTTCGTCAAAGAGTCGTTTAGGATACTCAAAGACCATCCCGTGAATAAGAGAAGGATATCGGAGGGGCTCCTTCCGGCAAATATCATAGTGCCCAGAGGCGCGGGTTCGTTCCCAAAGATACAGCCGTTCCCTGAGAAATACAACATCAAAGCGGCATGCGTCGCGGGGGTGGGCATGATCAAGGGGATATGCGGAGTGTGCGGGCTTGATGTGATCGACCTTCCCGAAGACTGCACAGGCGGATACAGCTCGAATTTCATCTCTAAGGCAAAGGTTGCGATGGAGACCCTGAAGGAATACGACTTCATCCTCATGAATGTGAAGGCACCGGACGTATGCGGTCACGACGGCGACCCGAAGCTCAAATGCAGCGTGGTAAAACGTCTGGATGACATGGCCGGATACTTCAAAGATAATTTCAGAGATGATCTTGTGATCGTCTTCACCGCCGACCACAGCACCCCGTGTTCACTTGGGGACCACAGCGGGGACCCGGTTCCGATAACAGTCTATACTCCGGGCAATGTGATGGATGATGCGATAAAGTTCAGTGAGTCAGGGTGTTCTCACGGACGCATCGGGCGCATAAGAGGCAAGTATATCGTCCCGATGTGCATGGATCTCGCCGACCGTGTGGATAAATTCGGTGCCTGATCAGTATATCTTCAGATGCGTTCTGACGGCACCTCCGTACGTCACAGTGAACTCTTTGACCGAACCGGAGACGGGATCGCCTTTCCCGCTGCCGATATGCACATCCTTGCCCTGATACGTCACATCAAGACAGTACGAATCGGGCCTCTGCATCAGCGAGTCAAGGATGCTTTCGAGATAGTCCATCGCTCTTCCCTCATCGGTCAGAATATAGAATGCGGTCATATCGGTCATGCTGATAAGCCGTGAGTCGTCGGTATCAACAAGATCGCACGTCCTCAGTTTTGCCGAGAAAATACTATCGATTATGGATGATGCGTCATTTGCGACGGGGTCTTCGCTGCAGAAGGCGAACATTGCGGACACGGCCAACCCTATTACGACGATGAATATCATCGCATCCACCATAGCTGTCAGTCCCTTTTTGTCTTTCAGGCGCATACAGCCACCTCTATAACGGCCGGAATGACCCTGTTATCAGCCGACCCCAATAAGAAAACAAATCTTTCGCTGCTAATGTTCCCATCCATGCTTCCGATCACTGTGTGTCTATCCTCAAATCCAAGTTCCCCCGGAACCTCACAGACGAAAGATATCCCTCTGAATCCGTGCCTCTCCATTTCCGAGATCAAATGCAGTTCTACATCACCGGCTATTTTTCCGTCTTCAAGAAACAGATCATTGAATATTCGATGATCCACATGAACATCTGGCCCGCCTCCGTTATCAGCGGTGTTCAGAGCGAAAAGCCCCATATACAAAGTCAACACCAACGTAACTACCATTGCGGCCATTATCGCCTCGGGAAATCCTAATTCTCCCTTCCTATCAAATCTCATTAAAGATTTCAGGTGATCCCGAATATAAATGAAAATTTGCTACAGTTAGCTTACTCCGCGAAGATAGTGCCCGTAATTGATAGAGCCGCACATCTCGGTGATCTTCCCCTTTTTGCTGATGTCCCTGTTCCTGTATGCGTCAGCAACGACCTTTGCCAATGAGGCCGGCCTTTTCCGCAGATCGATACCGAAGGAATCTATTCCCATTGAACCCAACTCGTTCAGATATGGGAGCAATAGCAGGTCGGATGAGTTGAGTATGTGGGCAAGACCGAAACTGTCCCTGTAAGTAGGGAAATCATGCTCAAGCTCATCCTTTAACATCCCTGCGGCGAGGTCGGGGTCGCGTGTGCACATGAGCTCAGTTCTTCCGAACACCATCACTTCAATCTTTCCTTTATAGTGTTCTGCAACCTCTCGTATATCCGGTTTTGAAAGTTCGACAGAGAGAACTGTCTGATGAACAGCCGGAGGGAAGAAAGAATTGAACATGTTCATGTGGTAGCTTCCGTATTCCTTCCGGCCTCTGTAATAATGCGACTGATCGGGAGTGTTCACCATGAGATTGGGATAAGGCGCATCAAGATCCATTAGAGGCCTGAATCTCGGAAGGTTCACTACAAACTCCACATTGTTCTTTTCGCACAGCTTCTCCGCTTTCTCGGTGCTGTCGTTAAGGTCATAGTATATTCTGTCTGCGTTACTTACGACATCGCTCAAGACCTTAAGCGAACTGACGTAGAAAGATATGTCCGGGTCCTTGGCCGTTCTGCCACTCTTTTTGAACTCTTTCAGAAACGGCTTTCTTTCCGTTCTTCCTTTCAGCTCCGGAATTTCGCCGATGAGGTTTTTTATTTCATCTATGCGGGGATCGTATGTCCGATAGATATCGTACTTCCCGTCATCTATTTTGAATGGGACGGCCGTCTTCCCGAGCGCGCTGACCTTGAATCCGCCCACTTTTTCCTTTCCTCTGAAAATGGAAAGGCCATCGCGTATATTCACTGATTCATTCAGCTCGGACAGATCGAGCTTTCTGTCGATTATCGAAACCGAGCCTAACAGAAAACCCCGGTTGTCCGCGTATTTATTCTGGACAAGACCGGATACTCCTGGGAGATACCCATCGCAGAAACCTCGGTTGAAGACCGTCTTAAGAAGATCCGCAGTATCAGCGATCTCCTCCCACGGGCGACCGCTGTTCGCCATAGAGTACACTTTAGAGGCCAGATAAGCGTAGGCGTGGCTCCTCATTCTGCCCTCGATCTTCACCGCAGAGATGCCAATGGACCTCAGGCGATCCAGCCATTCTACCCCGTATAGATCGGCATTGCTTAGGAAAAAACCCTCTTTTTCATTGAAAATGTATGCCTTCCTGCAAGGCTGGGCGCATTGCCCTCGGTTGCCGCTCCTTCCGCCCGCGATGCTTGAGAAAAGACATCCGCCGGAGATGCAGTAGCACATCGCGCCTTGAACAAAGACCTCTGTTTCTATCTTGGAGGCTTTAACAATGGATGATAATTCATCAAATGTCAATTCTCTTGCCAGCACAGCCCTATCGATGCCGTTCTCATAGCACCATTCAAGTCCAGCCGCAGAGTGGATGCCCATCTGTGTGGAGGCATGTTTCTTTATGCCTAACCCGCTGATATTCTCCAAAAGTCCGATGTCCTGAACAAGGACCGCATCAGCGCCGATATCATCCAAAAATCTCACATATGATACGGCATCGTTCATTTCATGGTCTTTGATAAGGGTGTTGACGGTCACATACACTCTGACGTTCTTTTCATGCGCGTAGTTGACAGCCCCTTCTATCTCCTTATCGGAAAAATTCTGTGAGAATGCTCTCGCCCCGTATGCTTTTCCCCCAAGATAGACTGCATTGCAGCCTCCTTTGATCGAAGCGACCAATCCTTCCGGTGAGCCGGCGGGCGAAAGTATCTCCATGCCGTAACCTATTTCTTCATTGCTTAATAACCCCTCACATAGGCGCTGTGTGCTAACTGTAGTGTCCTTTTTTAATACACTTTTCAAAGAATGCTATACTATGGAGATAAAAACAATACTTTTGGCAATGAATAGAAAAAACATTGACACGGTATCAGCAGAGCTCACCGAGGATGTTCTTTCTATCAACTGCAGGATATGCAGCAAAGTCCCGGATATCGGATCATCGGGATGTATGAGATGCATGATCCACCACATATCGCAACAGGGCAGCGCGGGAAGGATCAGGCTGAGAACAAGTAAAGACCTGGAGTTATTCGGGCCTGCGGCAGACGCACTGTGCGAATTGGCTGTGTTCTACGGATCAGCCGCAAACAATAACAACGGCAGCAAGTCCTGTTCCGACTGCAACAACTCGTGCCATAAGATAATGGAGGCATTATGGTCCGGATTTCCGGAGATTAATTTTGATTCTGCAAGAGGCAGGCTCATGTCCTTCCATCCAGCGGACAGCAGATGCAACCTCTGCATACAGAAGACATACAGGGCATTGGACCAGACCGAACACAGTATGAAGGCCCTCAAAAAGAAGATATCAATTGAAACCGCAAGGATGGGTGGTATCTGATGCCCAGGATACTGTCATCCGTGATGGGAAGAATAAACAAAAGAAACATCCACGAGGTGAGCTACAATGACAGGTTGATAATCACCGATTACAGCGATTCTGAGAAAGACTTTTACTCAAGAAAACAAGGCGATGGATGGGGACAGACAAATGAGGACCCAGACACGTCGTTTGAATGCTCATTCCAACAAAAACAACCCGATGTGCCCCGGCCTGAGAACGCACCCAGACAAGATAAGGTCTCTAAGCAGACCATACACGATCAAAGGTCTTTGTTAGAAGGGCTCATCGTGCTGTCCAACAGCAATGTAAGGTCCAAACCCGTATACGCGGACTGTTGGCTCATGGGGAACAAATGCGAACTCGAGAACATCTGCGATTATGATTCCCCAGGAGGCAGTGTCACCATCGGCACAGCGATAGACGGCGAGTTCGAATATAATCTCACTCCTATCGAGTATTCATACCCAGATTCAGTGAATGCCGTCATAGAGAAGGTGATAAACGGCATAAGGGAGAGATACAGAACAAACGGCGGAAGGATAGACAAGCAGAATGTCATCAGCACAGCAAGGAGCATGCTGATAGACCATTCCGATACGATCGAGGCGGTTTTCGGAAGAGATGTGGACGCCATAGAGAAGGTGACCGCAGATATGTGCGATATCGTCTACAGATACACCGTGGGGATGGGGGTATTCGAGGTTCTGCTTGCGGACCCGAAGCTTGAGGATATCTACATAGACGCTCCATGTGACAAGAACAGGATCCATGTGACCATGAACGGTATCGCCGGAAGCAATTCCCACATCAGGTGCAGGACCAATCTTGTCGTTGACAAGAAGGAGGTTATGAACCTCATCAACATACTGAAAAGAGACAGCGGGCTCCAGTTCTGTGAATCCAATCCGATCTTAGAGACAGATATAAAGGCCCATGACGCAAGGGCGACTGTAGTCGGATATCCGATGAGCCCCAACGGTGACGCAGTAGCGATAAGGAAACATTCTGTGAGGCCGTGGACCCTTACAAGACTGATCGCGAACGGCACCATGGACCCGAGGGTCTCAGGACTGCTTTCTTTCCTGGTGGATAACCGAGCCACGTTCCTGATATGCGGCGCGAGAGGGGCGGGAAAAAGTTCTTTGTTATCGTCTTTGATGTTCGAGTTCCCTCTCTCGCAGAGGATACTGACCATCGAAGATACCATGGAACTTCCGACGTCAACTATGAGAAAGATGGGGTACAAGGTGCAATCGATGCTGATCGATGACAGAATGGGAGGAGACAACCTATCAAGGTCTGACGAGGCGCTCAGAGTATCGCTCAGAATGGGAGAATCAGCCATTGTTCTGGGGGAGGTCAGAGGCGAAGAGGCAAGGACCATGTATCAGAGCATGAGGACGGGACGCGCCGGCAGTTCCATCATGGGAACGATCCATGGGGACTCGGCAAGATCCGTCTTTGAAAGAGTGGTTCATGACATGAATATATCGCCGGAAGCGTTTATGGCGACAGATATCCTCGTTACACTGGGAACTGTAAAGGACAGAAGAACGGGGAACCAGATAAGAAGAGTAAATGAAGTTGTGGCGACGGCAGACATGACAGGAGAATTCCTTGATATCTCTGACAGTTCTGTGCTGTTCTCGTCGCCCATCATGAGGCGCGTTCTTTCATCCTCGCAGTTGAGCAAGGCTGAGGTCGCAAAAGAGATCAGGGCGAGAGCGGCCATAAGGTCGTTCCTTGCGGATATCGGGAAGACCGAGGGTGAAGAATATCATGGTCCGGAATGGATCGGAATAGCGAACGAGCACATTTCAAAATCGCAGGGAAAAACAGCAGAAGATGTTTTATTATCCTTCAAATCAAAATTCAGCGACCTTACGGGCATAGGTGTTTGAGATGGATCAAAAGAAGATCAAAAACCCAAGCGCGATCCTCAATGAAGGCCCGACCGTCGTTGGTATGATGACCGCCGTCATAGAAAGAGGCGGTTCCGCGGACTCTGCGGTCAGGGATGTTGCAAAGAACGGGCCCGAAAGGTCGGCGGCTTTATTCAGAACTATAGTTATGAAGGCAGATACGAGGCAGATCCCAGACATATCATATGGCATATCCGAGATGCTTTCCGCTCTTCCCGCAGAAACTGCGGCATTCAGGCGTTCTGTCCATATGGTAATGGCCGCAGCCGCATCTTCTGAGCAATCCGAGAGGAAAAGGATGCTTAACGAGGCGTCAGAAATATCTCTGAACGGACTCAAAGAGATAGGAGAGAATTACAGCACATCCCTGAACATACCATGTATGATGATATTCGGACTGGGCATAATGGTACCGATGGTTCTCATGTCTATACTTCCGATGCTCAGTCTCGGTGGCATATTCGGAAACTCGCCGATCGGCTCAGGGCCGATCATACTCGTAACGACTGTGTTCGTACCGGCAATAATCCTGTCCCTGATAATTTCCGTAAAGGAAAAGAACCCATTCATGAAGCCATCGTCGAACATGGACCTGAAACATATCATACCGGCCATTTCAGCGGTTCCCGTTGCCTTTATTGTCTTCACACTGATGAAGGATGTCCAACTGTCATTACTGGCAGCTGCACTCGCATCAGGAGCGGCGATGCTGGCGTACGCAGCACCTCATATAAGGTCAGAGAGGGCAAGAGAGAAGCAGGAGATACTCCTCCAGGATTCCGTATTCGAGCTGGGCAACCGCCTGATATCCGGTGAGAACTTTGAGACATCCATCATCAAAGCGATCGGAATGCGATCGGAATGCATACCCGTCGCAGACAGCGTCTACAGAGAGATGGGGACATGCAGAGGTGATTCGTGTTCTGCGATAAAGGCATCGGTCGGAAAGATATCCGCCCGCGTCGCAGATGTTTTCTGCGATGTGTACAGGTGCTCTCTGAAGGACGCGAGGGATGCAGGCAGGCTTGCGGTATCTGTGGGAAGGCAGATCCAAGACCAAGATTCTGTAAGAAAGGGTATAAAGAACAAACTGAAGAGCACAACAGATATGATGACAGGAACCGCGGCGATATTCGCGCCGTTGGTACTCGGGATGAGCGTAACCATGCTTGAACCGATCTCAAAGGTCATGGACGGGGTCGACTTCGGATCAACCGCATCTGTCATTTCCGTCTATCTCATCGAACTATGCATACTCGTGTCGGTACTCACTTCTTTCTTGAGCGGTAAGGTCGACATCAGAGATATCGCGTACAGATTAGGTCTGATGCTCCCCATATCGATGATAGTGTTCACCCTGTGTTCCAACATAGGGTTGTGAGTCAATCAGCGATTTATACGGCAAAGTCAATGGTCAGGCATGGAGCGGTCTACCCCCGGCAGAACAGCACTGCTGTTCTTCACGGCATTCCTTGTGCTGATGATAATATTGCCTTTGCTGTATCCATATGGTTCATTTACGCATCTAGACGGTAAGGCGGGCGTCATTGAAAACTGGAGTAAACTCTCATTCGCAGATCCGCTCACAAGGGCCGTTTATTTTTTGGGCGACCTGTTCTGTCATGAGGAGATGTCCAGATCCTTTATTATCAACGGATCGCAGATGGCCTTCTGCCAAAGAGATGTGTCCGTTCTGTGCGGCTTCGTTCTCGGACTGTTCTTGACCGATGAAGCGGTCTTGCACATCTATACGGGCAAAAAACGATCTCTGGTCGCCGGGGCGGTGATGATGATCCTGCTGTTGGTCGAGTGGGTCTTCGAGTATGCATCAGGCATAGACTTCTTGCCGGGAAGGGTCGCGACAGGCATATTGGCAGGAGCCGGCATCGCACTGCTGATGCAATATGGTGTTACAAAAGAATATGAAAAAATAGTTTTTGGTCAAGAGGTTTAATCACATTTCGTCCATCCGCACGACTTGCAGATGTTGCATCCGCCCTGGAACTGCAGCTCGTCGCCGCATTTGGGGCATGGATTTGCGACGGTCTTGGACTTGCTGGCGTTATTCTCTTTCTCTGCCTCGAAAGTTATGCCTTTTACTTCTCTCTGCATCTCCGCGTGCATATCGAGAAGCGCCCATCCTACAGCCATCGGACAGCACGAACCTTTGCTGGTGTCCCTCTTTGTGAATGTTCTTACAACATATGACGGACACGAACCGCAACTCTTGAGCTGATCCACTATGGAATTGATGTCGCAACCGCTTCTTGCCGCCAGAGATATCATCCTCGAGAGGCCGATCATGAAATTGTTGCAACCGCCGGTCGAACCTTTGTTCAGATACGCTTCCAGCAGCTCGCCGCTGTGAGGGTCGAAGAACGCTGTACAGTGAAGGCTTCCGCAGCCGGTCATCAGTTTTCTCTTCTTTCCGACCACGTCGTCCGCAACATTCTCAACGAAACCTCTCTTTTTACGATTTCCATTCCCGTTCCCATTTCCATTCTTCGGCTCTTCTTCCTTTTTAGGCTCGTTCTCATTCGCGGAAAGTATGCCGACGCGCTTGCAGCCGTCTCTGAAAACAGTAACGCCCTTACACCCGATCTGCCAAGCGTACAAGTAAAGATCATACACTTCCGTTTCCGGGAAATCGTTGGGAAGGTTCACTGTTGAACTTATTGATGCGTCGATATGCATCTGCCAAGTGCCCTGAAGATTCAGGCGCTGTTTGTAATCCAGATTCTGAGCGGTCACAAAGAAGTGCGGAAGGTCCTTTTCATCTTTGATCTTGTGTTTGTCCATATACTCTTTAACAACGGGAGTATAGACCTTGTAAAACTCATCATGGTCCGACAGGGAGACGGTCCTTCTTTCGTATGAGTTGGCGAATATCGGTTCGATACCGCCCGATATCCCTATCATTGTGGAAAGCGTGCCTGTAGGTGCGATCGTAAGCAGCTGTGAATTCCTGAGACCGTGCTGCTTGACAAGTTCTCTCGTCTCTTCAGACGTATTCTCATTGAAGAACGGCGACTTCAGCAGAAGGTCGATGTCGCACTTGGGGAACTTTCCTTTTTCTTTGGCAAGTAAAGCGGATTCTTTGATCGCAGCGTCGGTCATTATGAAACCGAGCATGTGGCAGAAATCCATGGCCTCTTTTGTTCCGTACTCCATTTCCAGTTTTATCAGCATGTCGGCAAGGCCCATTATCCCAAGGCCTATCTGCCTCCAGTCTCTGACCGAATCTCTCTGTTCCTGCAGCGGATGTAACGGCAGACCCTCCTCAAGCACATCGTTGAGCCCCCTTACGCATATACCCACAGTGCGCCTGAAATCCTCTTCATCAAATTTCCCGTCGTTGACAAAGGCTGCCAGATTTATACTTCCGAGAAGGCAGCTTCCTCCCGCGGGCAGCGGTTCTTCGGCACATGGATTCGTTCCTGCATAGTGATAATCTGGGAACTCGCTTAGGAGATTCCATGACTCTATTCTATCCCAAAAGAGGCACCCGGGCTCTCCGTAATCCCAGTTCGCATAGCAGAGTTTCTTAAAGAACTCATAGGCGTTGAGATTCTTCTCAACAACGTCCTTTGTCTCCGGTCTGCGGAATCTCTGCACGAAGTCGGTCTTATTTCTTACGCACTCCATGAATTCGTCCGTCGTGCGAATGGACATGTTCGCCTTGGTGACCCTGTCAACGTCTGTTTTGACACCGGTGAATTCTTCCAGGTCCGGATGTTCGCAGGAAATCGACAGCATGAGTGCCCCCCGTCTTCCGTGCTGTCCAATGAGTCCCGTGACCATTGAATAGAGATCCGTGAATGACACCGCACCGGATGTTTCTGATGCGGTGTTGTTGATCTTAGCGCCTCTCGGAGCAAGCTTGGAAAGATCTATACCAACGCCGCCGCCATAGCTGAATGTTCTAGCCAGTTTGCCGGCACATTCGAAAATGGACTCGATCGAGTCCTCCGGAGGCGTCACTACATAACAGTTTGAGAGTGTGATCTTAAGTCCGGTCTTGTGCAATCCGCGGTTAGCCAGTATCCTTCCCCCGAAAAGGAATTTCTTCTGTACGATCATCTCCCGTATGTCTTTGTTCCCTTCACTTATACGGTCCAGCCAGTGGTCGAACGTCTCCCCATTATAGCAGTACTTCTTCTGCCAGATATCAATGCCTAATTGGTTATCGCTGCCTAACCATTCTTCAACTTCCATGTGGATACTCTCCCATCTCAGAAGATTATGACGTTCTCCATAATTAAACCTCCCAAGATTGGATGAGTCTCTCCTAGCAACATGCTGCGAATTGAGCAAAAACCAAATAATAAAGCCAAAAAGAGAGTAAAAGCCGGTCTTTTTAAGCCAATATCTATCGAGATGGTAAATGATTATAGAAATACATCCATCTCTGCATTTTGGAGTTGCTAATAAAGTTTATAAGATAGCGGGATATAAGGGAACTCAGCATCATTTGTTATGCTAACAGATGCATTTTGTTGCATTTCATTACAACAGCGAAGGGACAAAAAATGAGCGACGAGGATATACTCAAAACAGGGACAACGACCATCGGTATGAAGATAAAGGACGGTGTGATCCTAGCATCCGATAAGAGAGCGACAATGGGCAACATCATCGCACATAGCGATGTTCAGAAAGTGTACCCCCTCTCAGACAACCTTGGGATGACGATCGCGGGTGTTGTAGGCGATGCTCAGCTCATGGTCAGATTCATACAGAGTGAAGTATCTATTTACTCAATGAAAAGGGGATTCCCGATGTCGGTCAAAGCGGCAGCCACACTCGTCGGCAACGTGATGCGGAACGGATTCTATCTGGGGCTGATAGTAGGAGGATATGACACCTCCGGAGGCCACGTCTTCAGCGTCGACGCAGCGGGCGGATACATCGAGGACAACTTCATGTCCATCGGTTCAGGTTCTACATTTGCGATGGGTTCTCTAGAAGCATCGTACAAAAAGAACATGACGAAAAAAGAGGCGATCGATGTCGCGATAACGGCACTTAACTCTTCAAGAAGAAGAGACAGTGCATCAGGCGACGGTATGCTGATATCATACATAGGCTCGAAAGGCTATGAAGAGATCCCTCAGGAACAGATCAAGACCAGATGTGGGGAGCTAGGATTCGTCTACCCCAGCTGATTTCTTCTTTCAAACACTTTCTTACATTATTGTAACCAAAAGCTGGATTTCACATGAACCCCGATAGAATATTCGAAAACCTTAGGGAAGATGTAAAAAAACTGATACCTGCCGAAATGAACGTGTCAGCCATAGAGTTCGAAGGCTCGGTAATTGTCATCTATACCAATGAATATGACAAACTCTCAGGCAATGACGAGATACCTAGGACGCTTGCTCAGAACCTTAGGAGAAGAGTGGACATAAGGCCAGACCCGTCCACTCTTGCAGACCCTGAAAAAGTAAAGGAAAAGATACTCTCGATGATACCCGAATCGGCAGAGGTCTTTGACATAAATTTCATTGAGGAAACAGGAGAGGCCATCATAGAAGCGATAAATCCCAACGAAGTGTTGGGCAAGGAAGGCCAACTGCTGTCGAACATAAAAAAAGAATCCGGATGGAACGTGAAGGTCATAAGAGCGCCGCCGATACCGTCGAAGACTGTATCGGATGTGAGAGGGTACATCCGGGCGTATCAGGACGACAGGCACAAAATGCTGAAATCTGTCGCAAGAAAGCTTGTCAGAGAGACGATAGAGGGGGAGCAGTGGGTGAGGATGACAACCATGGGGGGGTTCAGACAGGTAGGCCGGTCCGCAACATTGCTTATGACGAGAGACAGCAAGATCCTTATCGATTGCGGATTGGACCCAGCAGGAGATTCCACGCCATATTTTGGTATACCTGAAGCAAAACCGCTCAACGAGATAGATGCGGTAGTGATAACTCATGCTCACCTGGACCACTGCGGAACTCTTCCTGCTCTTTTCAAGTACGGTTATGAAGGGCCGGTGTACTGCACACCGCCGACCAGGGACCTTATGGCCCTGCTTCAGCTAGATAATATTAAACTTGGATACGGTGAGGCTAAGAAACAGCATTATGAGGCGCAGCATGTCCGCAAAGAAGTGATGCATACTATCACCCTCAAATACAATGAGACCACGGACATAGCGCCGGACATAAGGCTGACATTCCACAATGCCGGGCACATTCTCGGCTCGGCGATAGCTCATTTCCACATAGGGGACGGTCTCCACAATGTTGCTTTCTCCGGAGATACAAAATTTGAGAAGACCTGGCTGTTCAACCCTGCTAATAACAGGTTCCCAAGGCTTGAGACCCTTGTCATAGAATCAACGTACGGCGGTCACAATGACGTACAACCATCAAGGGTCGATGCTTCCGAGGAAATAAAAGAGATACTTCAGCACGCCGCAGAGCTCGGCGGCAAGGTTTTGATACCTGTATTCGCGGTAGGAAGGTCTCAGGAAGTCATGCTTGTGATAGAGGAACTGATGCGCACAGGCAAGATACCGGTCATGAACGTCTATCTCGATGGGATGATCTGGGAAGCAACCGCGATACACACAGCATACCCGGAATACCTCAACAGCCAGCTCAGGACCCAGATCTTCCAGCAGAATGAGAATCCATTCCTTTCCCCGATATTCAAGAGGGTCGAGACCTCTGACATGAGGGAAGAGATATGCCACTCGCCCGATTCATGCATAGTGCTTGCAACAAGCGGTATGATGTCCGGCGGTCCGGTCATGGAATATTTCAAAGAGTGGGCAGACAATCCAACGAACACACTTGTATTCGTCGGCTGGCAGTCGGAAGGAAGCTTGGGCCGCACCATTCAGAAAGGGCGCCAGGATATAACGCTAAACAGCAAAGGGAAGTCGATCTCTCTTAACATCATGATGAACCGCGTGACAGTCGACGGATTCTCCGGCCACTCGGACCGCAAACAGCTGATGAAGTACATAGCGTCTCTTGAACCGAGGCCGGACAGAATAGTCATCGGCCACGGCGAGGATCGGAAGTGTACGGATCTGGCATCATCGATATACAAGAAATTCAATATCGAGACCAAAGCTCCGCTCAACCTTGAGACCATAAGACTTAGGTGATAGTTTGAGATCGGTGGTAGCGATCACTGGTGCGTCTGGAAGCATATACGGCATACGCCTTCTTCAGGAACTCCCCGGAGAAAAGATCCTTGTTATGTCCAAAGTAGCCAAGATGATAATCCAACGGGAGACGGGCATGTCTGTCGAACAGGTAGGATCGCTGGCGGATAGGGTCTTCGACGACAGCGACCTATTTGCATCCATCTCATCAGGGTCTTTTGATTACGATTGCATGTTCGTTGCCCCTTGCAGCGAATCATCGGTGGCAAAATTCGCATCAGGGATATCGGATACTCTGATATCTCGCGCAGTAGCGGTCTGCATCAAAGAGGGGAGGAAGGTCATCCTCGTTGTAAGGGAGACGCCTAAGAGCGCCATAATGCTGGAGAACGAACTGAAACTCGCCAGATGCGGGGTTGTGATCATGGATGCCAACCCAGGATTCTATTCAGGTCCGAACTCTGTAGAAGATATGATCAACTTCGTTGTGGGAAAATGCCTGGACAGAACAGGAGTCGTTCATAACCTTTACAAAAAATGGGAATGATCTTACTCCAGATATATGGCGGGTCTTCCAGGCACCGCAGCCTTTGACTTGTTCTGCGGGTCATAAGCGTTCTCATCATCCGATGAGAATATTTCCACTTCCGCACCCAGTTCATCTGTCAGGAAACCCTTCGCCGACAAGAGAAGAGAATATTCGTCCGTATCCAGCATGTTCTTCTTTGTTCCGAGAGATGACTTGGTCAGGTCCGTAACAGCTTTCTTTACAAATTCGGACACCGCTTTTCCGTTCTTTCTGAGGGCTTCGTCCGCCATGCATCTTTTCGTAAGGGAAGGAATGTCGAGAGTGCCGGTTTCCATCATCTCCAGACCGATCTTCATTACGTTCGTTTTCCACGAAGGCGAGGTATACAGGAATATCTTCTGGGGATTCGCAGATGTCACTTTCTTTATCTGCGCCACATCCGACATCACATCCCTTATGAATTCCTCACCATATTCGGCGGCATATGAGATCCGGCCCGCATCCGGAATGAGTGATGAGGATACCAGACCTTCAAAACCGGCTTTACTCCATATCTCTTCTGCAGTGTGAGGAGTGATGGGGGCCATGAGGCGTATCCACATACTTAGGACAGTTCTTACGGTATCTTTGTTGTTCCCGCCTCTTCTTCCGTACCATCTGATATCATTGAACATCTCAAAGTATACCGCTGTGGCCATCTGCCTGAGGTCGTACTTTTCCATTGCGCCTCTTACCGCAGAAGAATAGCCGTTGAATCTCGAGATCAGCCATTCGTCGATGTCCTTCTTTTCGCCTGCAAGGTCGGATGAAATAAGCTCTTCAATAGTGCTAGATATCCTATCCAGCCTTTGGCGGTATGTCATCACATTATCTTCATTCCACTCGACATCCACGAACATCGATGCAACATGCGCATAATACAATCTGAGAGTGTCCACGCCGAATTGTTCTACTGCTCCGGGAATAGGCTGCGCCCCTCCCTTTGACTTAGAGATCTTGTTCTTCTTGCCCGTGATATACCAATTAACAATTATCCCGCCAGGCTGCATGTCATCCGGAAGTATCGCGCGGTGGTTGAACAAATAGACCGGGAAGTGCACGGTCATGTGTTCTTTTCCGCCCAAGTTCACGTCGAGCGGATACCAGTATCTTACGTCCTCTCGTATCTCTTTTAAGATATCCTCGGATACGCCCGTTTTCTCAGACACTTTTTTGATATCTCCCTTGCCGAGCACAACATGGTCGAAGAACTCCTCAGTCATATTGTGTGAGGATATCCTTCCGTCGTTTGCGTATGGAGAGATAATGTAATACAAAGGGTACAAAGTGGAATCGGAAATAGCTTCGATGATCCATTTCTCATCCAGTGGAAATCTAGTTCCAAGCCAGTTGCCCTGCCTCACGCAGGCGCGTTCTCTGAACCATCTCAGAGTGGAATGTACATTCTCACTGAACTCTGGAGGGAAGATGTTCATGTCGCGGCAGTGTTCGCTGGTCCTTTCGGTAAGCTCTTCGTTGCCGTAGTCTATGAACCATTGATCATCCACTCTCTTTACTCTTACGGGCATCCCGCATCTGCAAACAACTTCTTCCGTAAGGTCATAGAATATCTCTGCTTCACCAGAATCGATCATAGCCTGTCTCATTTTGTCTTTGGCCTCTTCCACTCTCATTCCTGAGAAAGGCCCGCAAACATCCTTCATGCGGCCCATGTGGTATCCGTCCTTGTAGACCTGCTTCTTAGCCTCGTTGAGTTTCGGGTCGCCGGGCTGAGTAATGCCCATGGTCTTGATCATATCATAAGCCGGGAATTCTCCGTACCCTTCGATCGATATTATCGATATCGGCACGACCGAATCCAAGAGCGATTTTGAGAGACCGTATCCTTCTGCAAAAGCGTGGTCTTTTTTCAGCGCGTCCAAGGAGATCCAATCGTCCGGAGCGTCGGAGGGAACGGATGTTACCAGACCGCTCCCTATGTTGGGGTCGGAGAAAGATGCAGGTAAGACTGGAACATCTCTGTGTATCATCGGAGCTTCGCACATCCATCCGATCATTTCTTTTCCGTGGATGGGGGACAAGACAGTTATGCTGTCCTTCTGCAGCTTAAGTTTCTCTGCCGCCTGTTTGGAGACTATCCATGTCTCATTGCCCTTCTTTATTCTTGTGTATTCGACATCCGGATTTACCCAAAAACATACCTGACCGTACACGGTCTCCGGCCTGAGGGTCGCTGCCACCAGGTATTCATCTCCGTGTTTGAATTTCAAAAGCGTATATTCCTGGACTTCGGCATTGCCGCCTTTGGAAATGTCGGTCTCGGAAGCATCCACGGCGACAGGCCCGTGAACTGGGCAGGTCGGAGAGAAATACGGCTTCTGAATTAGCAGTCCATTGTCGTTCAATTTTTTGAACTGCCACCGAATGAACATTCCATAGTCAGGATACACACTGCATGTGAATCTCCTCCAGTCTGCAAGGAATCCAAATCTTTTCCAATAATCGTTAACATAAACAGCGTTGAAATAATCTACAACCTTTACCGGATCTTTCAGGTCATCCAGCTTTTCTTCGGGGCATCCATTCCTTATAAGATAATCAATGAAATCCTGATCCTTGTTCGCTACTCTGGAAGCCAGAGTTATGGCGCCGTTGCCTGTGGCGTGCGTTCCGACGGGGAACATGACATTGTACCCCATCATCCGTTTGTATCTGCCTATCGCATCGACGTAGGTGTAGCCTCTGAGGTGTCCGACATGAAGGAATCCTGTTACGCCAGGGTATGCGAAAATTATCATGAATTTTGGTTTACCGGCATCCCTTTCGGCACGGTCCAATCCTTTTTCGGACCATTCTGCTTGCCATTTCCTTTCTATTTCATTGTATCCAGACATCTGAGCCCTCAGCCGTGTTACGCTCTAATATATCCATTTGTTAAATAATATTCCATTTCAACTTGACAGCATGCAGGATATGCGCCTAACATCCTGATGCAAATAGATGTTAGATTTATTTTAGAAATCACACAATAAGAATATTGGTGCTGTTTCATATGCTTGATATCGTCCAAAAAGTAGAGGAAAACATTATTTATTATGAACTCATTGTTAGTAGTACTTCAAATATTGATATGAAGCATAAATTTTTTCTAACACAGAAATAACACATTTGTGATACATTTATATACAAGTGAGTAGTTAGAGGTAATAACGAGTGACGAAGGGATGGGACTCTACTAACTCGAGAGGTGATGAAATGGGAGAGAAAGAAGAAACGTTCTCGATCAGGATGGGAATCGAAGACTTCCAGATGATGGAAGAATTCATGACTGAGAATGGTATCAGAAACCGCTCCCGTTTCATCCGTGACGCAATTGCCACGTACATTAGCTCTCAAATGCAAATGCCTGGCAGTGCGGGGAACGAAGACGGAATATATGTCCGCCTAAGAGAGATTCATCTTGAGGCCCTCAAGTTCATGGTGGCGGATGGGATCGCCTATGACGAAGAGGAGCTGGTCAGAAAGTGGATACTCGAGAAGCTCGTGAAGCCGGAGAAGGAAAAGGAATCCGCCGATAATGCTTTCGAAACTGCTAAGCTGACATCAAGGATGAAGTAAAGAAGGGATGGGAAACACACTTACAGCGAAGTGATGGGAAGGTGCTCATGCACCTCTTCGCAAAAATAAACGCTTTAGGAAAAAATGGGGATGCACAAATGGAAGCGAACACAAGAGAAACCGACATATCAGTCACGATCGAGCCACGCGTAGCAGTGGTCGGTCTTGGAGGTGCCGGATGCAATGTCGCAAGCGGTTTCTATAAGGCGCTTGCACCAGTGAATACGATCGCCATCAACACAGACAGAAAAGCTCTGGATGAAACGGTTGCGGATAAGAAGATCTACATATGCAAAGCGGTCACGAAGGGCGAAGGCACGAAGGGCGACGCAAGGCTCGGTAACAAGTGCGCCAAGGTTCACGAGGACGAGATAGAAAAGGCGGTAAGAGGACATGATATTGTTTTCTTGATAACCGGACTCGGAGGCGGAACAGGCACTGGTGCGACATCAGTGGTAGCAGAAATTTGCAACCGCAACAACATAATGACATTCGTAATAGGCATAAACCCATTCTTCTTCGAGGCCAACATAGCGACCGCAAGAGAAGGGTTGAGAACGATCAGGGCTGTGTGCCCCAACACGTTCGTCATAGAGAATGACAAGATACTCGAGATCATGCCGAATGCAACAATGAACGAAGCAATGCGTGCTGTAAACAAAAGCATCATCAGTTTCGTTAACGAGGCGACCTCAAAGATAGTCTCAGGCATAGAGGATGAGGTGGTTTCGATCCAGAAGACAGGCACTCTGAAGGAGATGTCTATCAACATGCCGGAGATCAAGATCTCATCTGGAATAAAAATTTAATATCAAAAAGGGGGACTCCCCCTCCCCCATAGTTTTTCCTTCAGGTTTATGACATTGCTTCGTAACCCATCTCAAAAGCTTTTGAATTCAGCTCCTTGGATTTTTCAGGCACTGTTTCAAGCAAAGCTTCTTTGAGAAGTTCCTTTTTCAGCGGGAAACCTTTCACCGCGGCGACAGCCCCGATCATCACTGCGTTGGCAGCAACCGCTTTTCCCGCAGAGATAGCGATCTTTGTAGCGTCGACAGTCATCAGATGACTTGTCCTTGCTCTTACGGAATCTATCAAACTCTGAATATCTGGGTATTCTTCAAAACCCGCGGCGACCATTGACGGGTACACAGGATCCAAGTTCATCAGGATGTGTGTCTTTTCATTGCCTAGCGAAAGGTACCTGCAAGTTTCCACCGGTTCGAACCCCATGATTACATCGGCACCGCCCATCGATTCAAGCGGGCTGATCACATCATCGCCGAAACGGAGAGTCGATATCACGCTGCCGCCTCTCTGAGCCATACCGTGGACCTCGCTCATCGCTACCTTGTGGCCGGCCTTCATCGCAGCATTGCCAAGCACCATCGATGCTAAAAGCACGCCCTGACCTCCAACTCCCACTATTTGCAAAGTGTATCTCATTTTCCCACCTCTATCGCACCTTTGGGGCATACATTGGCGCACATACCGCACCCTATGCATGCTGTCGGGTCCGTCATCACCGACTCACCCTTCTTGAAAAGCGCGGGACATGCGACAGTCTTTAGGCATGTGTAGCAATGGATGCATTTGCTCTGTTCCACGCGGCATTCCCTGACAGTTAATGTCTTATTCCTTTTCAGTTCAAGAGGGCATGGGCATTTTGATATCACCACAGCGACGCCGTCAAAGTCCAAAGCGTCTTTCATGACCTTTTCTGCGGCTTTTATGTTATATGGATTGATAGTTTCAATGAACTTTATGCCCAGACCCTTGACGAGAGCCTCGATATCTATCGGCTCAGTATTCACATTCCCGAAGCTTCTTCCTGTTCCGGGGTTCGGCTGGTGGCCGGTCATTGCCGTCGTTCTGTTATCAAGAATGACCATCACTATCTTGTGATTGTTGAAAAGCGCAGATATCAGCGGAGTGATCCCCGAGTGGAAGAATGTGGAATCTCCTATGAATGCGATGGCTTTCTGATCGGTCGCCTTTTCGAACCCGCCAGCAGCGCCCGCTCCTCCGCCCATACAAATGACGAAGTCAGCCATATTGAATGGGGGCTGCACGCCCAATGTGTAACAGCCTATATCTGAGCAGTAAACGACCTCTTTTTTTCCAACGGCCTTTTTTGTGGCAGCGTACATGCCTCTATGCGGGCAGCCTGCGCAAAGGGTCGCCGGGCGGTTGGGAAGTTTTATGTCAGGCAGAGCAAGAGGGACAGGCATATCCCTCACCTTAAGCAGTTCTTTCAGTTTTTTCATGCTGTCCGGAGAGAATTCCCATTCTCTCGGCAGATGTCCCGACCTCTTCCCATATATCGGAACGCTGAGGCCGTTCTGAGCGCATATGCGGAAGATCTGGTCTTCCAGGAAGGGCTCAAGCTCCTCCACAACGATAACGTATCTCTTGCCTTTTATGAAGTCGGCGATCTTTTTCTCGGGAAGAGGATTTGTAAATCCAAGTTTCAGGATCGATGCGCCCGAGGTGTATTCTTTGACATATGTGTAACTTACCCCGGAGGTAATGACGCCGATGTCGCCGTCGCCATCAACGCGGTTTAGCGGTGAGGCCTCGGACAATTCGTAAGCTTTCTTATTTTGTTCAAGAAGCCTGAGCCTATTGTTTTTTGCAAAAGCGGGTATGTTCACGAACCTTTGAGTATCCTTATTAAAGTGACCTTTTACCCGGGTTTCCTTTATCGGCCCGAATTCAACGATCGATCTTGCATGGTTCACCCTGGTGGTCGTCCTGTATATGACTGGCAGACTGAGTTTCTCGGATATTTCGTAAGCGTATTCGATCATATCCTTCGCTTCGGCGGGCGTTGACGGTTCGATCATCGGAAGCAGAGAGAGTGTGGAAAAATACCGGTTGTCCTGTTCATTCTGAGAACTGTGGGCAGAGGGGTCATCCGCACTCAATATGAGCATTCCGCCGTTCACTCCGGAGTATGCGAGCGTCATCATGGTGTCCGCCGCCACATTCATGCCGACATGTTTCATGAATGCGAAGGATCTCACACCGCCCATAGCGGCAGCCGCAGATACCTCAAGCGCGATCTTTTCGTTGGAAGAGAATTCGAAATATATCCCAGCCTTATCTGATATCTCTTCTAGTATGTTGCCGATCTCCGATGAAGGAGTCCCGGGATATGTGGATGCCACTCTTATTCCGGCCTCGATCAGGCCCCTTACGATCGCTTCGTTCCCAAGTAATAGGCCCTTGCCGCTGTCTTCAAGAATGTTCATTATCAGGACACCTCATTCCTCAGGTATATCCGTCTCCTACTTAATTGGATTTCGTCAGTAACTCGTCTGTTGAAAGATCATATGTAAATGGGGCAGAGATTGATATTCTCCCGATATGATATCCGCAAGGGGTTGCGAATGCAGCAAAGAATGAAAGAATTCACGATGAATGACGGAAGCGTCAAAGCTCTGCTGAAAAGAGCGCAGTATGGCCACATTTCTACTCTGGGAGAGGATGGATATCCATACGCAGTTGCCGTGCACTTTGTGTATTTTGACAACAAGATATACTTCCACGGACTTCCGAAGGGACAAAAGCTTGACAACATCTCAAGATGCAATAAGGTATGTTTCAATGTCGACGAGATGACGAAAGTGATGCTGGAAGGGATAGATTCCCCATGCAAAGCCGATGCAGAATACGAGAGCGTCGTCATAAGGGGTGACGCGAAGGTCATAGAGGAGATCGGACTGAAACGCACGATTCTTAGGGAGATCATAAAAAAATATATTCCGCAGAATCCGAACATGCCGGTACCGGAGAATATGGAAAAAGGCACTGCCGTTATCGAAGTGAGCATCAAAAGCATCACCGGCAAATATCATAAGTGAAGGAGTCAAAGATCGATACAAAAAGCTGAATTGAATCTGGATGACCCATTTTCAAGCGATTATCCTGCATTGTATGCTAGATCGGCAAATGTGCAGAAGCATAATAACAGAGAATGTAGTCGGGGTCAATAAGCAGGGGTAGCCAAGCACGGAAAAGGCGCAGGACTTAGGATCCTGTTCTTAGTGATACAAGGGTTCAAATCCCTTCCCCTGCACTAAACAATCGTTGGGCGCCATCATCTTCTCATCTTATCAGTGATCCTCAACCTCTTCAGTCGAAGATATCTGCTCGCTGAACCACGATATCAGCGGGAACAGTTTGTATGAGTGGATGATGTAGCTGTAATGATTCTCTCCTGGAACAACAATAAGGCGGCCATCGGGGATTGTTTCTGCAATATGTTCGGCATGAGGGACAGAAATGATATCCTTCTCACCGATCGTTATCAGGACAGGTATGTCGATATCAGCAAGATCCTTATCGGTGATGTGAGGTTCGCGGATCATAAGCTCCACAAGCGGGTCTCTTTTGGCGATATTCGTCAGGCGCATAGCAAAACGGGATGTCCATTTCATATCCTTCGGAGTAAGGTTAGCACCGCTTGCTATAAGTCCGGACAGCAACCCGCGATATTTCGCGGCGACCATCAACCCTACGATCCCGCCGTCGCTGAATCCATAAAGCATAGGTTTCTTGAGGTTAAGTTCTGAGATGAACGCAGCAACATCCTCCGCCATGTCCGAATAGTGGAAAGAATCGACCTTTTCGCTTTCTCCGTGTCCCCTTGTATCGATCGAATATACTGTGCGTTCCTTTTTCAGGTCTTCTACCAAACGGTCGAAAATGTGATGGTCCTCTCCGTTGCCGTGCAGCAACAGTATCGGCGGCCCCTCTCCATCCATTTCGTAGTGGATGTCGATGCCGTTCACATGGACCTTCATACATGTTTTATTATCTTTTTTATTCATATTCTTTTGTGAAAACTTTGATAATCCGGACTGAAAGCCAGAACGTTTAAGCAATAATCCATTTAATGATAGTTTATGAAAATTTTATCCTAAAAAGGAATAATTATCCTAAAAAGGTTAAATATTATGTAATGCGCTTTTGTGTTTAAGGATGTGATTAATTGAATAACAAAATAGTAGCAGCAATAATCATAATAATTCTTGTTGTTGCAGCAGTTGGGGCGGGAGCTTATTTCCTGTCCCAGAACAACAGCAAAAACAACGAGATCAATGTTATTTCCGCCGTTAATACAAACGGGTCCGGGATTTACATTGATCCGGCAAAAGCAGATAAAGACCACATGTTCATACTCGACGAAACCGACCATGAGATGACTGTGGACGCCACTTGTGCACCATATTGGAACAACTTGGTCTTCGGCACGCCCGGTCTGTCAACCATACAGCATGTGCAGCTTCTTACACTCGTCACCAGCATGGGCATGGACTTTGTTCTGTACCAAGCTGGTTCCAGTAACGATGCGCCCAATACTGTGTATTATGTCCCCGGCGTAGCCAATGCAGATCTGGCCCTCAGCGATACAAACAGCTACCTTGATGGCGGAATACTGTGGCAGCCGCAGTTCCAAAAGATAGTCGCCGGCGATACAAGGTTCGTAGAATTGGTGCTCACTGGGGAAGTGTGGCCCGGACATGCATGCTGCTGCATTGCAGGTTCGAATTCATACTTAACATCAAACTCTGATCAGGTCGTAAGTTTCCTTGCTGCCTATGTTCAGGCGGTCAACTGGGTAAACACAGCGCTCACGTATGGCGACCCCACCAGCCCGAATTACAACCCCGCATATGATAAAGATTATGCATGGCTTGTTCAGGAAGGACAGTCCCTTGCCGGCAGCGGGTTCACCCCCGATGTAATAAAAGAATCTCTGAGAACGGTGACATACACCTACGGTGATTCAAGCAACCCCGGCACACCGCTCGATACCTTGACAGGTCAGATAGCTACTTTGACAGATCAGTTAGAAAGCTTAGGTAAGGGCAAGGTACTGAACAATACCCTCAGCGACCTCGGGTTCAAGAACAGCACGGCATTCGCCAACAAGTTCGTCAACGGCGATTACCTCGCTCAGGCACTCCAGCTCGTAGCGAGCGGAACACCTCCGTCTCCGTCATCCGATCTTGCGAACATTACTGTGGCTGTAATCGCGGGTGACATACACCAAATAGCTGTCCATGTGGCACAGGATCTTCCAGAGAACCTGGGCGGCGGACAGGGCGGCGGGTTCTTCGGAGAGTACGGACTCAACGTAACATTCTCTCCGCAGACCAACGGCCCTGGTGTTGCGACTGCAATACAGAACGGTAACTCAGTACTCGGAGTAATGGGAGCACCCCCGATAACAATAACAGTTATAAACGGAGAACTTGTGACGGCCTAATATAATGAGTAAGGTACTGGGAATAAAATACGACGATGATAACATCTATCATAGGTTCGTGAGAACTGTTGTGATAACTGTTATCTCGTTGGTCTTTTTCATTTTGGTATGGTGGGCGATCGCAGTGATCACCCCAACCCCCGCCATACCAACTCCTTTACAGACCTGGAACGCACTTGTTAATGTATATTTCAACGGCGATTTGATGACTGGTATGTCCCTCCGCGGGTATGTGTCATCAAGTTTAGGCACATTTGTCAAAGGTTTCATTTTAGCATTCGTTGTTGCTGTGCCTTTGGGCCTGGTGCTAGGTTACTCCAAGGCCCTGAGGGATTTTGTGAACCCGATAATCGAGTTGCTAAGGCCGATAGCGCCGATAGCGTGGGCACCGATATTGATGATCGCAATGGGATACAAGACAGGACCTATGATGGTAGTGTTCGTCGGTATCTTCTTCCCACTCTTGACCAACGTTATATTCGGAGTGAGGAAGATAGATCCCAACTGGATAGACGCAGCAAGAACACTCGGCGCATCGCAGTTCAAAATCTTCTACAAGGTAATGTTGCCGTCCTCCGTACCGTACATCATGAATGGTGTCAAGATCGGACTCGGCATCGGGTGGATGTGTATTGTTGCCGCAGAACTATATGCGCCGCCTATCGCGGGAATAGGATTCTATCTTGCAGAACAGGCAACTATAGGATACTGGCCGGGCGCTTACGCCGCATTGGTCGTGATCGCAATACTGGGAATACTCACAACAGGCGTTGCTGATTATATCCACAGGGTCATATCGAAAAGAATGGGGATTGATGTATGAGCGACGAACAAGAGAACAAACACACTTGGAAAGAATCCTCCTTGTCATGCCCCGATGCCCATATCTGCATCAAGAATCTTACAAAGGTCTTCAAAAGAGATGATGTTGAAACTGTTGTCCTGAATAATTTTTCCCTG
>Ga0123357_10000697_pt1 | contig 33733 bp, 20 predicted proteins | sample TergutEmb28metaG_FD_89873 | JGI IMG/M metagenome (GOLD analysis project Ga0123357, IMG submission 89873) | Embiratermes neotenicus P4 segment gut microbial communities from Petit-Saut dam, French Guiana - Emb289 P4 | ecosystem: Host-associated > Arthropoda: Insects > Digestive system > Gut ... | reverse complement strand
TACACAAATATAGCTACCGATATTTAAAGGCTTTTTTATAAGTCATTTATATACTCTTTATAAACACAACTCATTCAAAAAATGGAGCTACACAACCGTAGCTCTATGCTCGGGAATTTAGGTTTTTATGGCGGGTGACGATTGCGGTCATTGACTCAACTGTTTACAATCGTTCCGCATAAAAACTTGGACTTCGATGACCTGAAATACAACCATTTGCCTGCTTCCGTCACCGAACTTTTTCTTATAACGGCGGTCATGTACTTCGGGTCGATCATCCTTGTCCTTCAACAGATGCCTGATTCTGGATCATCCCCCCGCAAGGATAGTCATCATGAGCATTATGTCAATGTTATTGACCTGACCGTCTCCGTTCATATCAGCCAAGCCAAGATCTATTGTCGCGCCGCCTCCGGCTAGGTATGTCATCAGCATCATCACGTCTATGTTGTTCAGACTGCCGTTGCCGTCCAGATCGCCGGGGATTGCGACATGTATCGGCGATACGCCGTCGACTGTTACGGTCATGTTCTCTGTTATGTTAGATATGGTGTAGACACCGCTCACGGGAGTGAGCGGGAGGCTGTTGACCTTCACTATCAACGATGAGCCGTCATATCCCTCGAGTATAGAAATGGTGAATCTGTACGAACCGCCGCTGTTGACTGGTGAATATGATCCTCCGTATGGAGACAGGACGCACCCGTCTTTTGGTGTGAGTGTGACTGTATACGTTGTAGGGACAACCAGAGCGGAATCCGCTAAAGGCTGAAGTATCGGATATCCGTTGTTCACTCCTTCAACGATCGTCCATAACCCTCCGTCGCTGAAGTCCCATCCTCCGCTTCCAACGTAATATATCGAGTTGCCGTTCTGAGCATTTTGAAGGGTCGGGGTCATCTGTTCCATTGTCTTTGCGCCGGATGCTTGATCTCCGGTGCCGCCATCGTTCAGAATAGATGATGGGCCTGTGATGTTTCCGCATATTCTGTCTTCGGATACAGAGTCGTGGGATGCAACGCCTTCAAGGAAGCAACAGTTCGCTATCGTTGCTGAAGTTCCAACATAACCGACTATACCGCCCGCGCATGCGTATACGGTATAGAACAAAGACGATGATGATGATGCAGCGGCAGACACGTTGCCGGTGTTGTAGCAGTTGGTTATCGTTGCTGAGGTTATAGATCCCGCTATGCCGCCTACATCTGCGATGGATGATGCTGACGATGATGTCTTAGCAGAAACATCGCCGGTGTTGTAGCAGTTGGTCAATGTTACTGAATCGTCGATATTGCCGACTATGCCGCCTACGTATGCATAGGATGATCTGAATGCTGTTAATGACTGTGTTGCAACGGCAGACATGTCGCCGGTGTTGTAGCAGTTGGTTATTGCCGCCGAATACGCATAACAGACTATGCCGCCTACGTATGCATAGGATGATACTGTAACTGAAACGTTCCCCGTGTTGTAGCAGTTCGTTATTATTGCCAAACCATCCTGCATATAGCCTATCATGCCACTTGCATATGCGATTGGGGATGATGACAACACCGTGGCGGAAACATTTCCCATGTTGTAGCTGTCCGTTATTGTTATCGAACCGGCTACAGAACCGACTATGCCGCCTGCGGATACATCATAGAAAGATGATGATACAGAGACCTCGCCGATGTTATAACAGTTTGATATTGTCGTCGAACCGACCATATAACCGACTATGCCGCCTGCAAATGCGGCAAAGTACGATGATGATGCCGAGACCGCACCAGCGTTATAGCAGTTTGATATTGTCGCCGAACTGTTCGCATAACCGACTATACCGCCTGCATATACAGCACCGTCTAGTACCGGTAATGCTACAATGTTGCTGTCTGTTATGCCGAGGTTTTGTATCTGTGCGCCATCCGCGTATCCAAAGAGGCCTGCGTAAGCATCGCCATATGTGGATACGCTCACATTCATTCCTGAGATCTTATGGTCATCGCCATCGAATATTCCGGTGAACGGCGATGATAAAGTACCGATAGGATAGAAGTTGCCATTACTGTTGAATGTTACTCCCGGGGTCTTCTCGCCGGATGTTGACGTGTCAATTTGTGTGGAGTATGCAAATAGATATGAGTCTGCCGTACCGTCAATGATCAGATTGTATGTGCCAGATGGGATGCCGGACAGAGTTGCGGCGTTGCTGGACGAACTAACAGAGGTTCTTCCTAACAATGCGCGCAAGGATGTGATTTCATCCGACAAGGAATTAAGAGTTACCGTGATGTTCGTTCCAGAGACCATTACCGAGATGCCGATGTCGATACCGCCGTTGATGTCGTCAGCGGGAGTGAAGACTATGTCATTGGTAAGGTAGTAGCTCCCGCTGAGAGGATATGCTGGATATGAGGAGTTACCTATCTTTGCTAGGTCCTGCGGAGTGGATATCGGTATGTATCCTGTGAAGTCGGTCGCGGATGGGCCTGCGGAACTTGAAGATTGATAATACATGACACATACCGTCGCTGCTGATACGGCGATGGTTGCGATAGTGAGCATAATCATCAGTTTGTGTATTTTGTTCCTACTCATTGTATCTCTCACTTTGCATTAGATCTCTCTGTTAGTTTGACTGGACTGATAACGGCGGTACAGTTCGATGATCGATGTGCGAATGCATGGAGAAACTCCTCATTCGTTCTCCGCGATCATCGAACAAAGCCTCCATTGCCATATTATGCTTCAATGGAACATTGCTTTGGGATCATCCCCCCGCGATGATAGTCATCATGAGCATTATGTCAATGTTATTGACCTGACCGTCTCCGTTCATATCAGCCAAGCTGGGGTCTATTGTCACGTCGCCTCCGGCTAGGTATGTCATCAGCATCATCACGTCTATGTTGCTGAGGACGCCGTCGCCGTCCAGATCGCCGGGGATGGCAGTGTGCGAGGATACTACACCTGTCACAGTGACTGTAACATCCCTTGTCATTGGGGATATAATGTATATTCCGCCTATCGGAGAGATCGGTGATGTTGCGTTCACAATCACCACCGCACCGGAGATGTCATATCCGGGCTGCGCGGACAGCGTGAAACTGTACGAACCTCCCGGTGCGACAGGCGAGGCCGAGCTGCCGTATGGAGTGAGAACATATCCTTCTCCCGGCGTCAGCGTGACCGTGTAACCCGGTAGCTGCCATACGCCGGTCGCTGTGAACGTCGCATCATTAACAACGGCATACGCGGCTCCCTCGGTATAAGCGACCGAATTCACTTTGATGATTGGGGTGCCTTCGCATCCAGGCTGAACATCCGCTGTTACTGTTATCTCTTCTCCATAATATGCTGTATATGTTCCGTCGCTCAGAGTCGAACCGTTGACCTTCCAAACTATGTACGGATTGGGCGTGAAAGTGACCGCACATGTATTCTTGTCGTATACTGCGTAGATATTCTCCCAGCCGCTGTCGCCGAAGTTTGGCGACACTTTCGCTAGGGAAGTGGTATCATCATAGATATTCGGATCGCTGCTCCAGTCGGTGATGGCGATGTCCATCAGCTGGGGCTCATCTAGAAGAGGGATCTGTACATTGTAACCGCTGTCACAGTAGATCATGGCGAAGAGCGCGCTGTCGATCATGCAGTTGACACTGATCGTATCGTTGGTAAGATTGCTGCTTATGTCCTTTGTGCCATAGACTATTGCCACAGCATCATCCACGAGGGTAACTGAACCGTTGACCGTGGCGTTGTTGGTATGGTCGGTCGAAATGACCGGCCACGCTCCGACCTGCATATCTTTCGTAACAGAGAAGTTGCTGTTGATAGATGCAGTTCCTGTCCCTATTACAAACATGGAGACCTCAACGCTATAGCCGTCGAAGTCCGCTATTCCGTCCACTTCGATCACACCGGAGTTGTCTGGTTGAGATATACTTGCATCATTTGTGACGTTAAGCGTTCCGCCTGATGCGACATCTATTGAGCCGTTGAGGGTGACGATACCCCCATCGAAGTTCACCGTGCCGTAAATGAACATTGTTCCATTTAGTACAATGTTCTTTGCATTGAGCGTTCCGTTGACGAAGAGGATGTCTTTTTCATCCACGGTCAGTTCATATCCTGCGCTATCGAAAGTAACGCCGCTCTTGACCGTTGCATCTCTGAATAAGTATGCATTCCTGCAAAGCTCCACAATATCCCCGCTGACCGATATATCCAGTGCTGTGGCTATGTCAGTGTAGATATATTTGTCGCCGATCACGAGGGCATCCGCGATAGGCTCAGATCCCGCTGCGGGCTTGGTGTCGTAGACTGCCATTCCATTGACGACCTCGTAGCGGCTTCCATTGTCCGGAACGACGATCGTCGTCTTACCTGGCACTGTAAGTATTGCGCTTATGCCGTCAATGCCGTTATCCGGATCTGCCGCCTGTCCGACCTCCAGAGATGCGCCGGGGCCGAGCATGATGGTCACCTTGTCAAACCCAGGGTAATCAAAGGTCGTGTCCTCAAGGATGACATTCTTTCCCGTGAGTACTATGTCCTTGTTCTCCGGCGCGGCGTCTCCAAAGTGTGGATAGCCTCCGTTAGTGTTTGAATCGATACTCCAGACATTGGTGAAATCCCATCCCCCTGTACCAGTGTAGTAAATAGAATGACCGCCTCTGGCATCCTCAAGCGTAGGTTTCATTTCAGACTCGGTCTTTGCGCCGGATTCCTGACCGCTGGAGATGTCACTGCCGTCATCAACAAGAGGCGGGCTGTCCGTATGCCCAATCGTATTTGATGTGCCTTCCAAGAAATAACAATACGAAATTGTTACTCCATATGCGGAACCGACTATGCCGCCAGCATACTCTTGCGATAATGAATGTCCGCCGTCGCCTTCCGCCGTTGATGTCGCATCTGCCGCTACAGAATTGGTATTGTAGCAGTTCTCCATAGTCAAACTGCTTGCGTTGCCAAAAATGCCGCCAGCGTATGCGGAGTAATATCCTGTGGCCTCGACGTGTCCGGTATTATAGCAGTCTTTTACTGCAAGACTGCTCGCGATACCTGCTATACCGCCTGCGTTCGCACCGTTCGACGGTGCTGCAGCTATGATATCGCCCGTGTTATAGCAACCTTCTGCCGCCACCATCGGAGAAGAGTATTGAGGGAACACAGTTCCGGCAATACCACCTGCGCCTGACATGCTGTTTTGCGATGTTGCTGTGATTTTCCCTGTGTTATAGCAATTCTTTATCGAGCCCTGCATCTGACCGACAATGCCGCCGGCATATGATTGATTATCCGGTGACACTGCTGTGATGGTTCCTGTGTTGTAACAATTCTCTATGATACCGTCCGCGAGGCCCGCTATACCTCCAGCATATGTCTCAGCATTAACTGATCCGGAGTAGTGACAATTTGTTATTGTCACGTATGGGAATGCATTGCCCACTATGCCACCGGCATATGCGCTTGATGTGATATCGCTGTCTTCGACGCCGATATTGCATATTGTTGCGTACGCCGCGTAACCGAAAAGACCTGCATAGGAGTTGTAGCCTGCCGCTGCGGTTACATTGATACTTATTCCTGAGATCGTATAGCCGTCGCCGTCAAAGGTTCCGATGAATTTGTTATTGATATCAGGGCCTATAGGGGTGAAGACTGCGTTGTTTTCGTCTGTGAACACTATGTCATTCTTTAGAATGTAACTGCTGCAGAGCGTTACCGGGTTCGTATTGATGTGCATCAGGTCATCGAATGTGTATATTTCTACGGCCTCATCGGGAACCGCATAACCAATAAGCGTTGGGTATCCGCTGTTATTTCCCGAATCTATTGTCCAAATATTGTTGAAATCCCAGCCTGCGCCTTCGAAATTAGACTGTACTTTCATCCAAGCGCTTGTTTCGGGAGCTGTATCTCCATTCGGATCCGCACTCAAATATGGGCGGCCTGTCCCATCGAGTGTGCTATTGACGCTGCTGTCAAAGAAACAGGCGCTGACTACGGTACTGCTTCCGCCGACACTGTAGCCTACGACGCCACCAGCATAACCGGTGCCGCCAAAGTTAACGATACCGACGTTATAGCAGTTCGTAAGAGCGTTGTAATTGTTTCCGATCACACCGCCGATCTCGCCGATACCGCTGACCGTACCTGTGTTGTAACAGTTCTTGACTGGACCCGAGTTACTTCCAACAATACCTCCGACATAACTAGAGGTAGTACTGCCGCTGACCGTACCTGTGTTGTAGGACCCTTCTACCTTGCCGCCGCTGTTCTGCCCGACCACGCCGCCTACATAAAGAAGCGAGGTATAGGTGGATTTGACATTGCCTGTATTGTGGCAATTTGTTACGATTCCGTAGTTGTACCCGGCCACGCCGCCGACGTTAACGCTGCTGCTGGTCACTGTGCAGGCATTGCAGCAGTTTGCGACCACGCTGCCATTCTCATTATATCCTACCGCGCCTCCGACATAATTGTTACCGTTCACTGAACCGGTAACAGAGCAGTTCATGACCCTGCCCCAGTTATCCCCTACAATGCCACCAGTATCGTTTCCGCCGGTTACGTTAGCGCCATCAATGTTGAGATTTATTATCTCGCCACCGCTGCCAAGACGGCCGAATAGGCCGTTATAAGCTGCAGTGGTGTTGATGTACATGCCAGTGACTGTTTGCCCTTTGCCATCAAAAATACCACTGAAACCATTGCTGCTGTTCCCGATAGGCACCCAACCTGCACTGTAATCAGTGCTGAGATCTATATCGCCCATAAGCACGAAGTATGTTCCCGCGTAACCGTTGCCGTTATTCACACCTGTCGCCAACGCTGCCAGATCGGCAGCGTCTGCTATCATATATGGGCTGGTCTGCGTTCCGCTGCCGTCCCATACGCCGCTTGCCATGGTTGATTGCGGTTCCGCAACCGATGCCACAACCGCAAGCAGCGCCAGCACCACGAGGGTGACTATCGATGCCAATACCTTATTTTTCATTTTTCTGTTCATTCTGATGTTCATTTCTCAATGCCCCACATATTGTTTGAAACAGGCCCAAGTAGCCACAATGCCCGCTGCCGTCTCATATTCCCAAATAGAACAGGGCGCTCCGATCATCCCCCCGCGACGATCGTCATCATGATCATTACGTCAATATTATCGACATGACCGTCCCCGTTCATATCAGCAAATTGAAGGTCTATCGTCACGCCGCCTCCGGCGAGATACGTCATCAGCATCATCACGTCAATGTTGTTGAGGCTGCCGTCCCCGTTCAGGTCTCCCTCCATGTGTATCAATAGTACGCCATCAACCGTGACGATCATGTTATCGATTATTGACGATATCGTATAGATCCCACCTTCCGATGTTATGGGGGAGCCGTTCACATTGACTATCATCGACGAACCATCGTATCCGTCTAGTACGGAGAGAGTGAATCTGAACGTCCCATTGTATTCGATGATCTTTGAGTCCATCATTGTTATGAGGTATCCTTCCCCGTCCGGAATTGAGACCAGATACATGTTCACGATCACGTTCTCGACGGTGATGCTCTTGGCCTCGTTAATGTTGTATATGGTATAGGTATCTCCAGACGGGGTCAGGACAACACCGTTCGCTTTCACCACTGGTAGGGAGTTGCTGTATCCCTGTCCGAGAGAAAGGGTGAAACTGAACGATCCGTTGTAAGCTACCATGAGGGATTGACCGTCGACAGGTGTAAGGGTGTATCCTGTTCCCTCCGCGGGCATTGATATGCCAAATGTGTTGAACTCCACATTCTCAACGGTGATGGATATCGGGGAGGTTATGTCCTCGACTGTATATATTCCATCGATTGACGTCAATGTCATACCGTTCGCCTTCACCACCGGTACGGAATTGCTGTACTGATCCTGCAATTTTAGAGTGAACGAATATGATCCTCCGCTTGCAACAAGAGATGATGAAACACTTGTAAGAAGAGGCGATGGGCCGCTTGCAAGAAGAAGTGATGAACCGCTCCCCTCCAACAGCGTGTATCCTGTCCCTATGGAAAGTGATACTGGATAGACACCGGGTTCCGTGATCAGCGTAATGGCGCATTCGATGGTCTGAGTGCTTGACGTCGGAGAAACGGTCAGTATGTTGCCGTTTGATTCTCCGTCGGGACCCCAATCAAATGTGTATCCTGAGTTCGGTATGACCGCTATCTCCACGGATGTTCCCTCAAGCACCTGTATCATCCCATTCGGCGGTACAGACGTCCAGAACGCTTCCCCTTCGGGCCTGTACTGGAATGCGGCGTTCGCCAATATAGGCAAGCTGAGGACGGAATAGGTTGGATTAGTGATCTCGGTCACTCCGGTGACCGTGACGTTCTTATTTTCTGTTATGTCGGTTATGGTGTAAACTCCGCCCATCAAACTGATCGGCGTTCCGTTGACGTATACGGTCGCGGAAGAGATATCGTACAGCTGAGCGGCGGAAAGTGTGAATGAGTAAGAACACGCGTAGTTCACCGGAGTCGAGGAGCCAGGCGTCGGTGCCAGCACGTATCCGGTTCCGGTTGTCAGCGTGATGTTGTACGAGTTGATATTCACGCCTTCGACGGTCACGGTCTTGTCCTCATTTATGTTGGTTATGGTGTATACTTCTTCGGACGGCTTCAGGACGACTCCGTTTACTTTCACGGTCGGCATGGACTTGTCGTATTCAGTGTCAAGAGAAATGGTGAAACTGAACGAAGAGTTGTATTCTACTGGTGATGCTGAACCATTGACAGGCGTAAGAGTATATCCTGTTCCCGCGGACAAAGTGACAACGTATCCCTCAGGAAGATCACTCTGACTGACAACGGATATGGTATGATCACTTTGTATGTTGATGAAAGTGTATAGACCGGACGCCATTTCCTCTGAGGATAATGCTGAGCCATCTACATACACCGCAGTTATGCTACTGCCGGAGTTGGCGGAGAAAAAGAAGGTTTGGTCATTCCCCTCCTCGATGGGAATCGCTCCGTTCGGAGAGATCATTGACCCAGAATCTGCAGAGGCCGTGATTGTATAAGAGTTGGGCGATGAGTCGCCGTCCGGATATGGTAGTGCCTGAAGTACTGGGTATCCGCTGTTATTTCCTGCAACGATCGTCCATACTCCTCCATTGCTGAAGTCCCATCCTCCGCTTCCGACATAATATGTCGAATTACCGTTCTGGGCATCTTGGAGGGTTGGTGTCATCTGTTCCATGGTCTTTGCGCCCGACCCTTGAATGTCCTGCCTCGGTGTGCCATCGATATTGCCGTCAACGATAGGTATCCCATTGTAATCATAATAATTGCAGATGACATCAGCAGATGGATTTCCGTTCACAGTTATCTGGCCTTCGAGGAAATAGCAATTATCCACCGATGTTACCGATTCCGAAATCAAATAGCCCGCTATGCCCCCTACTTTAACATCATCAAACTCTGCAGATGAAGATATGCATATTGGACTAATGTTATAGCAGTTTGATATCGCTACTCCTTCAGTCCCATTTGACCATGACCAACCCGCTATGCCCCCTACTTTAACATAATCAAACTCTGCAGATGCTGCAGATATCGTTATTGCGCCTGTGTTGTAACAGTCAGCCAATGTTGCTTGTTCCGGAATCCAGCCCACTATTCCGCCTGTTCCTATGTCAACTTGCAGAGAAGATGTTGCCGATAAAGTTATCGCGCCTGTATTGTAGCAACCTGTCATCTCATATGGTGCTAAGCCCGATATACCGCCGGCAAATATTTGCACACCTACATACAATGCATCTTCCCCAGATGCCGAAACCGTAATGGAACCTGTATTGTAACAGCCAGTGATCGAGTTCCCAAACATATCGCCTGCTATGCCACCTACTCTTACTCCTTCTGTGGTAGATGAATTGTCACTGCCTTCCGCCCAAGTGCTATATGAAGATATTATTGTAATTGAGCCTGTGTTGTAACAGTTTGTTATCGCTGATCCGGATGTATTGAGACCACTTGTTATGCCCCCCGCATTAACACTGTCCGAAGAAGTTATAACAATAGAGCCTGTGTTGTGGCTGTTTTCAATAGTTAGTGAGTCTGATTCGCCTGCGGTTATTCCGCCTGCCGAGACATAACCTAAACATGACGGTGCGATCTCACCTTCGTTGTAGCAGTTCGTAATTTTTCCGGATGCATAGCAAGCTATGCCTCCTATATATGCAGAATATGTCGCAGCGGCTGTGACGGTTCCGGTGTTATGGCAGCCGTCCATAAACATCTCTTTTAATAGCGCCTCCCCATAGCTGGCAATACCGCCTGCAACTGCAGAACTGTAATTGTCTACTCCATCATTTGACATTGATGCAATACGGCCTGAATTATAGCAGTTGGTGATTGCTATTGGCGCATCATATGTGTATGCGCCACCTATTATGCCACCGGAATATGATATGGATTGCGAAGACGCTACGACCGTCCCAGTGTTGTGGCAGTCGGTCAACGCTATTATCGATTCACACGAATATGCCCACCCGACTATACCGCCTGCAAATGTTCCAGTGAGCGATGCCACCGTGACTGAACTGCTTTCAACACCCAAATTCATTATTTGTGCGCTTGATATGAACCCAAACACGCCAGCAAATGCCGATTGTGTATCGAACACGTCCACATCCATTCCGATAATCGAATGATTTCTGCCGTCGAAAGTCCCCGTAAAGGGTGCGTCAACGGTTCCAATCGGACTGAAATTACCGTTGCTGTTGAACGTTCCACCGGCTTTCTCGCCTGAAACAGTTGTATCTATTTCCAATGAGTATGAGAATGGGATGGATGCATCCAACATTCCGCCTATCGTTAGAGTGTATGCGCCTTGCGGAATATCTGTAAGCGACACCGTACCGCTGGAGGAGTCCGCGTATGTTCTTTCCATCCAAACGTACAGTGATGTTACGCTCCCCGCATGCGACATGACATTTATGTTTAGATTGGTCCCTGACACGATGACTGAAATGCCTATGTCCACTCCGCCGTTGGTGTCGATTGAAGAGTTGAAAAAGATATCGTTTGTTAGATAATAGTCACCATTGCGCGGATATGATGAATCGTTTCCTATCAAAGCAAGTTCTTCGGGCGTTGATATTGGTATTGGTGCTCCCGTGTAGTCTGCGATCATAGTGAAGTTCTGCACAATGTCAGATGATGCAAAAACCTCGTTAAAAAGCAACCCGTCAACTGTATAGCCAGACTTGCAGACACCGACCACCATGAAATAACCGCCGTATGATACGGCCCCTGAATAAGTTCCATCAGCGCCTGTGACCACAGACACGATTCCCAAAAACCCGTCAAAATACGTTATGGTGACGCCCTCAAGGGGGTTAGTCCCATCTGTGACGATGCCTGAGATTGTAAGCATTCTGGCGGTCATCGTGAAATCTTGTATGAAGTCCATTGTCATATTGAATGATAATGGCATGGGTCCATCCACTGCATAACCGACCTTGGTGATGTCGGTTATTATGATCGCTGTGCCATAATCAGATGTTATTGTGTATCTTCCATCACTGTCTGTGTTCACAGATGTTGACAACACTCCTTTCAGGTATGTTATGGTGACATTTTCAAGTGGATCTGTCCCATCAGTGACTGTGCCTGTGATAGTCTTGGTGGCAAATGAACTGAGTATCGGGTATCCCTTGTTTTTCCCTTCAGCGATCGTCCATACTCCTTCGAAGTCCCATCCCCCGTTTCCGGTGTAGTATATCGAGCTACTGTTCTGGGCATCTTGGAGTGGGGGCGTCATCTGTTCCATCGTCTTTGCACCAGATATTTGGTCTCCAGTGCCGCCGTCTCTTACTACCAACAGATTAGAGATATTTCCACACATCCCATCTACAAACATCATGTTATGAGACACGACGCCTTTGAGGAAGTAGCTGTTCTCTATCGTTATTGCCTGATTCGTAGCATAACCCATTATGCCGCCTGCATATGCGGTTGATGCTGAAGATGATGTGTCACCGATGCCGTAACAGTTGGCTACTATCAGCCGCGCCGCAGAGCCAACCATGCCACCAGCATATGCACTGGACGATGCTTCGGCCGTTACATTGCCGGTGGTGTAACAATTCATCATAGCTGCATAGCTTGTTCCGCCTGATATGCCGCCTGCATATGCATCATTGTCCGATGATGCCAATACATTGCCGGAGTTGAAACAATTGATCAGTATCTCAGCACCATTCGCATAACCGACTATGCCGCCAGCATATGCATCATTGTTTGATGCATTGATTGTTCCCGTATTGTAGCAGTTTGTTATTGTGGCGGAACCTACGTAACCCCCTATACCGCCTGCGTGCGCATCTGATGATGCCGTGGCAGAAATATCGCCAGCGTTGTAGCAGTTTGTTATTGTGGCGGAACCTACGTAACCCCCTATACCGCCTGCGTGCGCATCTGATGATGCCGTGGCAGAAATATCGCCAGTGTTGTAGCAGTTTTCTATTATTATTGAACTATTTTCATAACCGACTATGCCGCCTGCGTGCGCGACTGTTGATGATGCTGTGGCAGAAATATCGCCAGTGTTGTAGCAGTTTTCAATCATTACCCAGATCGTATAACCGGCTATGCCGCCTGCACATGCACCCGATGATGAAGTAATGATGGAAATATCGCCGGTGTTGTAGCAATTTTCTATTATTGCGGGATATGCATAACCGACTATGCCGCCCACTAGTATGTTGGATGGTGCGGACACCACTATATCGCCTGTGTTATAGCAGTTCATTATTGTCACTGAATTGCCTGCGTAACCGACAATGCCTCCCGCGTATGCGGAATCCTGCGATGAAACATCTATCGTGCTGTCAACAACGCCGAGGTTACATAACTGTGCATTGAGCATGGTGCCAAAGAGTCCTGCATATACAATGTCTGAAGAAGATATGTTCACATTCATTCCAATGATCTTATGGCCATTACCATCGAATATTCCCGTGAATGCGCCCGTGGTGTTATTACCAATCGGCATGAAATCTTCGTTGTTTTGTGCGGTGAACGTTATGTCATTCATCAGAATATATTTCCCGCCAAGTGTTGTTGTGTCTGTATTGATGTTCATAAGGTCATCAAAGGAATAAATGGGTGTATATCCCTCAGGGGCTACCGAAACTGATATGTAAGGAGAAATTTGTGCGTATCCGCCGGAGGCAGTCTTTTCTGACAGAGATTGAAGCGTCGGGTATTCTCTGTTCTCCCCTTCGACAATGGTCCATACTCCTCCGTCGCTGAAGTCCCATCCTCCATTTCCCAAATAGTATATCGAGTTACCATTCTGAGCATCTTGGAGGGTTGGTGTCATCTGTTCTGTCGTCTTTGCGCCAGATATTTGGTCCCCAGTACCGCCATCCTTTATGAATGGTGATCTGTAGGTGATGTTTCCGCACATAATGTCCTCAGCTATCGCATTGTTGGATACTATTCCTTCAAGGAAGTAGCAGTTCTCAATCATTATTGTCGAATATGTATCTCCAACTATGCCGCCTGCCCGCGGCGATGAGGATACTGCCGAGACATTGCCGATGTTATAACAATTTGTTATTGTTATCAGACCATCCGCAAAACCAACTATTCCTCCGGCCTGCGCAGTATTTGATGATGTTGTTTTAGCTAAGACACTGCCGGTGTTGTAGCAGTTTTCGATTTTTATCGCCGATATGGCTTCGCCAGCTATGCCTCCTGCAACTGTGGCATATTGTGACACTGATGTTGCCGTGATGTTGCCGGTGTTGTAGCAGTTTTCGATTTTTGCTGCCGAAAGGGCTTCACCGACTATGCCGCCTGTTTCAGGAAGGGATGCAGTGACTGAGATATTGCCGGTGTTGTAACAGTTCTCTATCATTCCCGAATATACATAGCCTGCTATACCACCTGTATATGCAATTTTGTTTGGTGATGTTACACTTATGCTGCTGGCATTATGGCAGTTTGATATCATTACTAAACTATTTGCATAACCTACTATTCCGCCTGCGTAAACAGATGCAGAGGATGATGATGTGCTTACCGTTATTACACTGTCGGCTATGCCAAGATCATAGATCTGCGCGCCGCTCACGTATCCGAAGAGGCCTATGTACACGCTGTCATAATCGTTTGATGATTGTACATTCACATTCATCCCACTAATCTCATGACCATTTCCATCAAATGTTCCGGTGAAGGGGCTGCTTGGGTTGCCGATTGGAACAAAAGCTACGTTGTCATCATCTGTGAACACTATATCATTCATCAAGATGTAGTTCCCGCCGAGAGTTGTTGCGCTCGTGTTTATGTACATCAAATCTTTGAAAGAGTATATCGGTTTATACCCATCATGTATGACGGGGATAGGCGTGTATGGAGTTATTGGTATGTATCCTCCTCCTGGAACAGACTGTTCCGCAGGGAATTGAAGTATCGGATATCCATTGTTCTCTCCTGCAACGAGGGTCCATATTCCTCCATCACTGAAATCCCACCCCCCATTTCCAACATAATATGTCGAGTTACCATTTCTTGCATCTTGGAGGGTTGGCGTCATTTGTTCAACTGCCTTTGCGCCTGATGCTTGGTCTCTGATATTGCCATCATTCAGGAACATTGACAGATCAGAGATATTCCCAACCATCATTTCACCGGACACTGTGCCTTCAAGAAAGTAGCAATTACTTGCTGTCATTTTTGAAAACAAGCCTGCATAACCGACTATACCGCCTGCGAATGCCGTTTCAGTAGGGGCGATGCTGTTATCGGATGCTGCTGTGATATCGCCGGTGTTGTAACAGTTTGTTATTATTACAGATCCATATGTCTGGCCAATTAAACCGCCTGCACATGCTTCTGCAAAGGATGATGATGATACTACAATGGCAGAGACGACCCCGGCATTATAGCAGTTCGTTACCGCTGTTGCAGAATTTCGTACATCGCCGACTATGCCGCCTGCATATGTGGATGCACAGTCGGATGATACTGACACATCACCGGAGTTACAGCAATTCTTTATTATTGCAGAATTTTGTACACCACCGACTATACCGCCTGCATATGTGGATGCATAGTCGGATGATACTGACACATCACCGGTGTTGTAACAGTTCGTTATTATTGCTGAAACCGCATAACTTGATATGCCACCTGCGTATGCGTAAGATGATGCCACGGCAGAGACATCGCCGGTGTTGTAGCAGTTTGTTATTGTTGTTCCGAAACCAAAACTGACTATGCCACCTGCGTATGCGTCTGTAAAAGATGATAGTAATGATGATGCAGTTACTGAAACATTACCGACATTGTAACAGTTAGTTATTGTTACAGATCCATATGCATAGCCGATTACACCGCTTGCATATGCTCCTGCAGAGGATGATGATGATGCAGTAGCAGAGACGTCACCTGCATTGTAACAGTTTGTTACTGTTGCCAAATCTGCATAGCCAACTATTCCGCCTGCGTATGCAAATTCAAAATATTCATCTGCATCTGACAATGCATTAGCGGAAATATCGCCGGCATTGTAACAGTTTGTTACTGTTGCCAAATTTGCATAGCCAACTATTCCGCCTGCGTATGCGTACCCGTATTCATAAGTTGTTGTTGCTGTCACCATGCTATTGGAGATGCTTAGATTTAGTATCTGTCCGCCTAATACAAATCCAAAGAGGCCTGCATACACATAGTTTGATGATGAGGATATGTTTACATTCATTCCTGAGACCTTGTAGCCATTACCATCAAATATTCCTCCAAAGGGAGTAGTAATAAAATTACCAATTGGAACGAAAGCCGCGTTATCCTCATCAGTGAACGTTATGTCATTCATCAGAATGTATTTCCTGCTGAGAGTTGTTGAATCTGTGTTGATGTTCATAAGGTCTTGGAAGGTGTATATGGGCGTGTATCCATTAGGTATGGCCGAGACAGATGTGTAGGGGGTTATCGGTGTGAATCCTCCTCCAGAGACCACCTGACCTAAAGATGACTGAAGTATCGGGTATCCACTGTTCTCTCCTGCAACAATCGTCCAAGTGTTGATGAAATCCCATCCTCCTGTTCCAACAAAATATATCGAGTTGCCGTTCTGAGCGTACTGAAGTGTTGGAGTCATCTGTTCCACTGTCTTTGCACCAGATGCTTGATCTCCTGTATCTCCATCTTTCACAACAGATGATGGATCAATGAGATTTGCGCATATCATATCTTCAAATACTAAGTTGTGTGAAATTTTGTTTGCAATGAAGTAGCAGTTTGTTATTGTTGTTAGCCAATTCCAGGATACATAACTGACAATGCCGCCTGCGTATGCATCGTACATATACGATGATGATGCTGTGGCTGAAACACTGCCTGTGTTGTAGCAGTTCATTATAATTGCCCCGCCTATCAAACCGACTATGCCACCTGTATATGCGCCTGAGGAGGAGTCATCTGATGATGCAGTGGCAGAGACATCACCGGCGTTGTAGCAGTTCGTTATTATCAAATCTGAAACACAACCAACTATACCGCCTGTATATGCGCCTGAGGAGGAGTCATCTGATGATGCAGTGGCAGAGACATCACCGGCGTTGTAGCAGTTCGTTATTGTTACAAAACCAGACGCATTGCCAATTATGCCGCCTGCGTATGCTTCTTCATAGGATGACGATGATAATGCAGTTGCAGTAATGTTGCCAGTGTTGTAGCAGTTGGTTATTATTGCCGAACTCTCGTAGCCGACTATGCCGCCTGCGTATGCGTAAGATGATATTGAAGTGGCAGAGACATCACCGGCGTTGTAGCAGTTCGTTATTATTATTGTCATTGGACAGAATGCGTTACCGATTATGCCACCTGCGTATGCTGCCATTTCAGTAGGATCGGTGCCGCTCCCTGATACTACTGTGATATTGCCGGTGTTGTAGCAGTTTGTTACTGTTGCCCCTAAATTTATACAACCGGCTATGCCACCTGCATATGCACATGTATCGTCTGGTGATGCGATGGCGGAAACATCTCCAGCATTGTAGCAGTTCGTTATTGTTATTGATGATCTGTCGGTGCAACCAACAATGCCGCCTGCGGATGCGGTTCCAGATGATGTGGCAGTGGCAGAGACATCTCCGGTGTTGTGGCAGTTTGTTATTATTATTGCAGAATTATATGACCCGCAACCAACTATGCCGCCTGCGTATGCATAGCCAGAAACTGACGATGCAACTATGTTGCTATCAACAACGCCGAGGTTTCGTATCTGTGCATTGTTCATGTATCCAAAGAGGCCTGAGTATGCAGATTCGGATAACGAGAATACACTTGCATTAATGCCTTTGATCTCATGGCCATTGCCGTCGAATATTCCTTTGAAGGGTGATGAAGAAGTGCCGACTGGATTGAAGTTCCCGTTGCTGTTGAACGTTACTCCTGAGATCTTCTGACCTGATGTCGACGTGTCTATTTGTGCGGAATATACAAATGGATTAACGCCTGCCATTCCACTGATGGTCATGGTATATATGCCGGAGGGGATGTCAGATAAGGTTACTGTGTTGTTGTAATCTATGTTCAACGAAGATGTTCCCAACCATGCATACATAGATACGATGTCATCCCCGCTTGGCGGTGTGAGAGTTACTGTCAGATCTGTTCCAGTAACTGTTGCTGATATACCGATGTCTATACCGCCGTTGGTATCGTCGGCTAAAGTGAAGATTATGTCGTTTGTGAGATAGTAGTTCCCATCCAGAGGGTATGATGAATCATTTCCAATCTTGGCAAGATCCTGCGGAGTGGATATCGATGTGTATCCTGTGAAGTCCGTTGCCGGCGAGTCAGCTGAACTCGTTGACTGCTGTTCCGCTACGCATACCGCCAAGGCCGATACTGTGATCATCGCTATCAGCGCGAGCATACCGTACTTTAGAAGAGGATGCTTACCGAATATTTTCTTCCTCAGTTTACTATCATTATGTTGAGTTTTCATTCACGCACTCTCTCTTCGATTCTCTTCAAAGTTTAATTTTCTGAAAAAAAGATGTTTAAGAAAACTCATCCGTGCTGCTTTGTCCGATACGCAGACGATCCAACACGGATGAGTTTTCGTTTGTTTACTTACTACCGTGCCTCCTTGTCAGAACGGCTGCGATTATCACGATGACAATGATCACTATGAATACCGCAAGCAGTATCCAAAGGACGGTACTGCTTACGATAGTATCACCGCTGCTGTTGCTGTTGTTGCTCTGCGGCGTTGCCGGCTGCGCCGGCTGCGTAGAATCTATCGCCTTCCACACCGCATAGAACGTTGTGTCCGACGTTATCGTCACTGACCTTCCGCTCAGGCTGGTGGATTGGGTGTACTGCGCGCTGCTTGCGGTCTTCGACGTCGACCATCCCGCAAATGTGTATCCCGACTTCTGCGGGAGCTTCGAGAACTGGACGATTACGGTCGTATCCGGCGCAACGGATTGATTCGACGGCGCCGAAGGGAATGATCCTCCGTTTGCATCGTACTTCACGGTGAAAAGGTAGTTCACGTCCGGTGTCTGAGTAGCCGTGATATCAACGTTCGACGACGGCATGGTGAACTCCCCGTTCGTCACAGTGATGGTTGAGGGTATTGACCATGGGGACACGATATATCCCACTCTGGTGAAGTCGCCTCTAACCGTAACAGTGTCGCCCGCATCATACAGATCGGTGAACACGAGTGTCCCGCCGACCAAATACTTGACTCCGTACTGCACTGTGATGGTAACATCCGCTGTCTTGGTCACTACGCCGCTTGTGTATGAGACCGTGACGGACGTGTCGCTGATTGAGAGGGTTGCCGGGTCTACCGTATAGTTGGTGACCTGCGCGCTCTTCCCGCTTATGAGCACAGCGTTGACCACCATGCCTGTGGTGTCGAAGGCATCGCCGTCGGCGTATGCCGTCTTCGAAGGCTGAGTGGCTATCACGATGTGATCAAGGGTGTCCGCGACGACTGTGAAGGATCTGTTCCCGCTGGCTCCGTTGTAGTTGGTCCCATCAGTAGGAACGAACGTCCATCCATAGGAGTTTGTTCCGATGATCAGAGTTGTTGTGTCCCATGAGATCGTTCCGGGAGTGTCCCCCGCCATTGTCGAAATGGCCGGGATCGCGTCGGTGTCGTACAATGTAGACGGGGTTGTGTACGCTGGGTTAATCGTTGGGTTTGCCTTCGAGATCGTGAAAGATTGGGAGTTGGAATATCCCTCGTAGTTAGTCCCGGCTGCAAGTGTTGCTCTCGCCACGTAACTGCCTGCGTTGGTGGGTGCAGGGATGGATGGTGTGCCGGCTCCTGTGTCCCATGTGATGGTGACAACACCGTCTCCCGTCACGGTATAGTCGGATGAGGTAAGAAATACAGCTGCTCCATCGTATGTCTTGCCCAGAACCTTCGTGATGGATATGGAACCGCTTGCCTTGGATATACCGAACACTAAGCTGCCGCTGTTCGCTGCGGTGTAGTTGGTGGATGCCGCGAGATTGGCGACAACACCATAGCTCCCTGCATTGGTGGGGGCAGTGCTGTCCCCTGCCGGATACCAAGTGAATGTCACCGCGCCATCCCCTGTCACGCTGACGGTGGGGTTCGACACGGGGTTGCCGTCATAGGTCTTTGTAAGATCTGATGAAATTGATGTTATTGTAATGGAACCTGTCGCCTTTTGTATCACAAATGTGAACGACGCAGAACCCTGATAATTTATAGAACTGGTCTTTGCGACGACGTTGACGGTCACCGTGGTGCCTGCGTCCCAAACATCTCCGACCGTTAAGGATGTTATATCAACATCCGATGCTGCAGCGCCGCTCGGCAGGATCGTAAGGTCGCTGAATGGAGGTATGATCTGAGATCCGGTGTACTTGTATTGTACGCCGCTCTTAAGGGCGGCTGATGTTATGTCCGCCTTGCTTACAACGACATCGATATCGAACATGGTGCTGTCATGATTTACCGCAAAGGTGTTAGTGCCGGGAGAACCGACGCTTGTCCCCGGCGACACCCATGTGTATCCGCTCTCCAAAGTGACATTGCTCAGCGTTTGACCGTAAGTTGCAGTGGGGTTGTCAAAGGCAGTTATTGTCGGGGATGCGATCGTAGTGCTTGAAGTAATATCAAGGATAGTTGTTCCTCCCAAGTATGCGGCCACGCCGGTTATTGCTATGTCCAGAGCAGCATCATCGGAAACAGTATTGATAGTGAACATAAGGGTGACGACTGTCCCTGTGTTCGTGTTGTCTATGTGAGATAGTATAGAATCTCCTTTTATGTAATTGATCACCACTTTTCCGGCGGTTGGATTGTTCACGGACGGTATGCCCATACCGTCATAAGCCGATGGCCATTGTGGTGATAAAGACGACCCTGTGGAAACGAAACTCAATTTACTGTCATCATACAAGACGGTGATCGTGAAACCTGCCACGCCAGAATTACTATCCAGATATATTGCCACGGGGACTGTCTCACCCTGATATCCGGATACATCCGCTGCCTGGAAATCCACGCTTGAGGCCGCATTCGAACCGCTGTCATTTGCAAGGACAACGAACAAACCAGCGGCGAACAATACCAGAGCTGTTGCTATTGCTAATTTACTGTATCTCATGTAAAATTTCTCCTGTGCTCAGAGTCTTCGCACAGAAGTTACTTTTGCGAATCCTCCGTTTTGAACAAATAACCTTTTTGAAGAAGAATCGTGGGGTATGCTGCAAAAGTTTAGATGGATATCCGATCAAGACCGCAGATTGAATATCTGCATTGGAGGCGGAGATCAATTTCCCCCCCCCCTCGGGCATTACATTTAGTCATGCACACAGTAATCGAACATCTCGCAAACGTCTAGCTCCTCCCCCGAATCCCCCCTTCGGCTGCGCGCTGTACGCAGCGCAGTCCTTATCACTCATTACATCCATATTGGACTATAAAATGATGTGTGCTAAAACAACTTCTATATATCCATCATGTAATAAATAAAATATATGTCTATTCCTTAAAATAATGAAATTAATAGAGTGTCTATATAGAATGATTCGGCCCCCAATGCAGCCAATCTGGACAACATAAACACCATCCGGACGACGGTAAGCATAGTTCAGCCGTAAGGTTCATGAGGAATTCGGGTTCCGGCATATGGTCCGTGTCCATCTTATTTTTAAGCTTGAGAAGATTCCTGGCCGCTTCATCGATCATGTTCCCTCTCAATTTTATTTCCATTGCGTCCGCACGTTTCGGATGCCCTTCCCCATATAGTCAGATAGGTCTGATGTAGCAGAGGTCTTTGTGCGCCGCAGTTCGACCGCAATCCTGGAAAAAACGCTTTGCGGTTGGCAGATTTTCCGCAACATTTTGTCCCCCGAACACAACACATCCAGTCTCTCTCATCCGTTTGGTCGGTTTGGTCTAGATCTGTTTTAGGCATAGTATTCTTTCATTTGAGGCTCCATGTGATATATGATTCGATCTGTCGCACCCACATTGCATTATTCCAATGTTTGTTGCAAAATTATTCCGAAGAATGCTTTAACTATTATTCCTAAAATTGTTGAACAAAAATGAATAAGTGCATCGAATACAGATCGGCTGTACTTATCATCAGGCCGGCAGATATCGCTGAGATATTGAATTATAAAGAACGGATTCTCAATGAGCCTCGGATCATGCAGGCTTTGTGTTCTGATCTCAGAGACCAACGATGATTAGCTTCAATCTGTTTTGTCCTCATTCGGATGTTCGGTCGAACCTGCCGCAGAGGGTGCGGAATAGCCCGTAAATGACGACTTAATGAACCTCTGCGAGGATAGTACGTATTAATGATGAATGTCATTTCCGCATAATCGAAAATCTTGGAAAGAGGGACAGTAAATGGGAATAAGTATCGGAATACACGAAACGGATGCGAAAAGCGCTCTGTGCAGGGACCTGAGGATGAATACCATAAGAGTGCGCGTCGACAACATCTCCGGAATGGAGGATCTCGTCGAATACGACGACATCGTAACTTTGGATGATGCCAGGCCTCTGGTTGGCGATTGGGAAGCTTTCCTCAAAAGGAACAGGATCAACGCCGAGACCGACGCAGTTTATATGGACAAAGTGAAGAACGATGACGATATTAAACTCCTTAGACCCAAAGCGGTAAGGACCAGCACGGGCTGGGTCGACATGGAAAAAGTCAAAGGCTCGGATAAAGAGAAGGTCATTTCCGTATCCAAGAAAGAGAACCGCCTTACGGGATGGGACATGCTCTCTTTCGATGAGATGAACGAGATGTGCCTCAAATGCAAATTATCTTGGGATAAAGGAAGAGGATGCATCGGATCATTCGGACCGAACGACAGCCTTCTTCCGAGCATTGCGGAGAAGAGAGGATGCAAGATAGTAGCCTCTGTGCCAGAAGGCGCAAGCAGCGGCAGGATATACACGCCGGATGATGCTAAGATCCTTCTGAAAGAGATCGAGATATTGACGCAGGCGCTTCCGGAAGAAGGTAAGATGATGGTCAGGCGCTACGGCGGACCCCTAGAACGTATGAATGCGGTCGCGAACATCTCTGTCAGCGAGGGCTGCGGATTCTATTTCTTCTGATCAGAGGCCATTAAGCTTGGAGATGGTCCAGGCCATCTCCTTTGCGAGGCCGATGACCCCTTTCATCCCTTCCTTATCATTCTGATACTGAGGGGAATTGAGAGCGGTCACTACGGGCGCAGGCATGCCGCCGCATACTATCATCTGATTCCTGAGCATCCAGTGAACTAACTGGGAGTAGACCATCGAGCCTCCGTCGTGGGCGTTGACGACTATCGCTCCTCCGACCTTTCTCCTAAGCCCTTTATCTCCTTTCTCCAGGATCAGGCCCGCCCTTTCGAGGAACGTCCTCATCTGTGCGGAGCACGAACCATAATAACATGGGGATGCCAGGATCACTCCGTCAGCCTCCCTCATCATATCAACTATATCGTTAAGGTCATCGTCCTCGATGATGCATCTTCCGTCCCCTCTGATCTCGCATGACCTGCAGTCGTTGCACATCGTGAATCTGGAAGAATACAGTTGGACCTGTTCGGTCTCTATCCCTTCCTTCTCAAACTCGTCGGAAACGTCGTGGAGGATGTTGCTCGTGTTGCCTATCAGGCGCGGGCTGCCGTTGAGGGCTATGACCTTCATGTTTCATGATGTTGGGATATGAATAAAACATTTGTGCAGGTACAACTCCCGCTTGGAAAAATCCCTCTGATAACGTGGTCCGAATCTCTTAGGTGAATTGTTTATTCTTTTGTGCAGCGGTACCCATGCCAGCAAAGCTCGATATAACTTTTGGGAATACTTTGATATGACTTTTAGAAGTCTTTTGATATGACTTTTGCGAATGTTTTGATATGACTTTTAGAAGTCATCAGGGCCTCAGCTCAGCCTTCATCTCTATCGCATGTATGATGTTACCGTCATCATCCTTGAATGATGTGTACACTCCTAACGGCGCTCTGACCGGGTCTCTTACAAATATCACTCCTTCGTCGACCAGGCGTCTGTGAAGATCGTACGGGTTCTCTACTCCCAGAAATATCCCTGTGTCCATCCCAACTGAGACCGACACCCTAAGAAGAAGCGTTGCGCCGTTCCTTCTTACCGCCGCTTCCTTTTCTTTTTTGTAAAGTATATCCATCCCAAGCAGCCCGTTGTAGAATGACAATGCTCTATCTATGTCTCTGCAGGGCACGGTCGCCATGAAAATGGTCTCCGGAAGGCCTTCCACCGTATAATTGAAGTTCCCGTCGCCTGGGTCACCTATGGGCATGGGCAACATCACAGCTTTTTCGAATATAGCGATATCGGTCTTCTGTCACCTACATCGTAGCGATTTTGACTGGAAGCGATAATCATTACCATTATTGGACGATGCTGAAACAATGTCTGACAGATGATGGAAATGATACGGTCACAAACTGTGAGCGTTTGAAACTTCGTGCCACGGAGGGAAAATGCGTGAAACGGGTGTTGCAGATACAGGACAGATATTGCGTCTCAACCCGTTGTCGACCGTTCTCCTCACAGAGACTGACGCGACCCCATCTGGTTTCTATCCAGTCCCTCTGAGGGGCTTCTCCCCAGAAGTTTGTCAACACCCACAAGCATAATCCCATGATCCTCTGAAAAATCCTCCAGTTTCTCTTCAAATCCGCTGATAGAGAATAGCATGTAATGTTCATTCAATATGCCCCCGATCTTGGAAGCACGATCCGTTAGACCATTAAGTGCGCTGAAACTTGTCTTCTGCCTGCGGAACTTACATTCTGCGAGTATCGTATTGACCTTGAGATTGTCGTCATAGACCAATGCTATGATGTCTATGTCTGTATCCTCTCCTCCAGCTCTCCCCCACCAGCGCCCTCTCTCTTTCACATTGTATTCTGTGTCGACATATTGCCCGCACAGATCTTCAAATCTGTGTCCCATGAAGGTGTTTATATCATTCACCATAAGGGCATATTTCTTATCCGGGTCCAAACTAAGGCTGTTCAGCATCGGCCCATGACGCCGTATGACCTCATAGTGGAAAGCCATCACATTGTCCGCTATCCTGTAGATGGGCCTCTTCGGTGCACCCATCATGGGGTTCGGCCTGTCTATGAATCCCATATACTCTAATTTATCCAGATGCCTCTTGCATACTGCACGGTCCAACCCCATCTTCTGTGCAATATCTGATTGCTTTACTGTCCCGTCCGCTATACAAGCGACTATTCCGGAGTATATTCCAAAAGGACTCATCTCATTCGATATTATCGCCTGAGCCTCGTCTATCAGCGCCCCGGTCTGTTCTGTGTAACACTTCTTTATGCATTCCTCATAGGTGTTGCAGTCCATAATGCGGTGATATTTCGGGATGCCTCCGACCGTCATGTAGACCTTAAGCGCATCTGTGTCTGACATGTTCCTGTGAAACTTCATGCAAGTGCGGTAGTGCAGCGGACCGACGATGAGGCGGTTGGTGAATCTTCCATAAAGCGGGCGATCCATCTTTTCTGTCTCATCGCGCATCATTGAAATTGAGGATCCGCAAATGATGATCATTGACTCGGTGTCTCTGACATCGATATCGATGAATCTTTGTAATATCGATGGAAAATATTGGGCATCGGAAATCAGATATGGGTATTCATCGAACACTACGATTGTCTTTTCATCCCTGCATATCTTCTCCACGACAGCCATGATCTCGGTGAATGATTCCAACACGGGGAGTTCTTTTCCCAGAAACTGCGATATGTCGGCCCTCATACGGACCATGTTCTCGTAGTTGGATTGCTTTGATGATTGGATGAAAAGTGTCCTCTTTGACTTTGTGAATTCCCTCAGTAGTGTTGATTTCCCTATCTGTCTCCTGCCATAGACCGCACATGTTTTCAGCCCTGGCTGCGAATAGAGTGCCTCCAGGTACTTGAGTTCCCTCTCTCTTCCTACGAATTCATTCACATCACTGCTATCGCGTCAGAGTATTTAGATTTATTTAAAATTGATTTTGAAATCAATTTCTATGAAAATTGTTTCTAAAAACAATTATTTTGAAAATTGATTTAGAAATCCATTTTGTATGATGCGGGAATGGAAGAATTATTCGGAGGGAGTGCTCCTTTCCAAAAAGATTATTATATTGAGTATGTACTCATTGAGTTGGAAGTCAGTTAATGGCAGAGAAACGGCAGCTACAGAAAGCACAGACAAAAGAGAGAATTACACTCGCGGCGTTGAAAGTGTATTCGGAAAGCGGCTTTTCCTCTCCGACCATCGCCATCGCCAACGAAGCGCAGGTCTCTCACGGCTCTATCTTCGCCCATTTTCCGACCGTGGAGGACCTTTTGACCTCTTCTTTGGAAGTTTTTTCGAACGAGATCGAAAAAGAGTTGTATATGCTGTCGGAATCCAAGAATGATATTGCCGCACTTTTGGAGATGCATATTGGCGTGCTGATCAAATATGAGGATATTTACAAGCGCCTGATCACAGAAGCTGTATATCTGCCGGAGGAGGCCAGGAACACATTCATTGCCATACAGTCTACGGTCTCCATACACTTTTTACAAGCGCTGGAGAAAGAGATGAGTGAGGGAAAAATAAAGAATGTACCGTTCCACATGATCTTCAACACTTGGCTTGGATTGGTCCACTACTATCTGCTGAACGGCGACCTGTTCGCGCCTGGATGCTCTGTCCTGAAACAATATAAAAACTCCTTGATAGAATGTTTTTTGACACTGATAAAAAACGAAAATAAATGTGAGGTGGAAAAATGAAAACCTGTATAGCGTGCGGAATGCCCATGAAGAGTGCATCTGATTTTGCGATGTGCGATGTAAGCAAGGACTACTGTATCTATTGCGCCCGTCCGGACGGCACGATGCAGTCCTTTGAGGAGAAAAAGGTGAGCATGAAGATGTTCATCATAAAGACACAGGGATTGTCCGACGAGGTCGCCGAGAGTGCAGCTATCTCCATGATGAGAAATCTCCCGGCATGGAAGGATAATTTCATTTGACCTTTTTACACGCCTGGACGCTGAATCAACAACAAGGTCGGATAACAAATGATGGACAGCTGGGGGGCATAACTATTTGGAATTTTTTTCATGACGTATTTTTCATCTATATCATAAGAATTTACTGCCATACCTACCGGCAAGAAGCGCGCTCTGGAGACAAAATATGTCCACGGGATCAAGGTTGCCTAGAAAATCTATCAAATCGCAATGCCTTAGTTCAAAATATCCAAACCTCACCGTGGATTCTTTTTTAAGCTTCACACATGCAGTGTTCTTCAGCTTATATCCATACCGCTCATCTTTTGATTTGGATGTGACCGCTAAAACCATGCAGACACATGCTCCATCATCATTTTTTAGAATAACGACAGGTCGGTTTTTCACTTCGGGGCTATCTTCGAACATGACTCGCGCCGTCCAAACGCTCCAAGGTACTTTGGCGGAGTCATTCATCTAATTCCTTCGGCAGAACTGTGTATCCTTCAGAATTACGGTGGCCAACCGGCGTCATTCTTCTGAGAGCGACGTCAGTGTTGAAGCTTCTCAATTCTCCTTTCTTAGAAAATTCTTCACGGATCATTTCGATAGAAATCTTTTGACCCAGAAGGTTCTTTTTCTGTGCGACTTTCCAAGCACCGCCGTCAGCGTGGCACATGTCCACTAATTTACCTGTCGAGTACACACGATACTTCATCGCTACATCGATCAGTAGATTAACCTGATCCGCGGTAAAGACAGAACTGTTGTAATCTTCCTGCGGGGAAATTATAGGTGATTTGCTATAGCAAGAAAGCTTATGATATACAGTAGGAACGACCGGGCCATGTTGCCAAGCTTCAGTGTCATCCTCGAAAATGGGCTCACATAAACGAACCAAGCTCCACCCCTGGGCAAAATAAAGGAACTTTTGGATACGCAGATTTGTAGGAGGGTCGTCTGAATCTTTGAAAATATCGATAAAAAAGTTTGCAACATCCATTGCTGATGCCATTTGTACCTCTCTTTTGCATTAGGCCATATGAATATTTAAAGCCTCATGGGGGGGTCTCCGAATCATCCGAAAGTGACTTCATCCTGCTCTGTGCATCTGAGTCCTATAGGCTGCCTGTTTATCCCGATAACCCTTATATCAGAACCAAGCGTTCAGGTAGCACGGAGAAATGCCTAAATGCCAAAACCAATGATGAGCGGCGAGGATATCGAGAGCGAGACACAACTGCGCAACAACCTTTCCAGGATCAGACACGTTATCATTGTCATGAGCGGAAAAGGAGGGGTCGGAAAGAGTACTGTATCTTCTAACCTGGCTCAGGCCCTTTCGATGAAAGGCTACCAGACCGGCCTCATGGATATCGATATAACAGGCCCCAACATACCAAAGATGTTCCACATCGAGGATGAGAAACTCTTCGCCAACGATAACAACAAGCTCATACCGATATCGGTCCCGCCCTCCCTGAGCGTGATATCGATGGGTTTCCTGCTTCCAGATAAGGACTCTGCCGTCATGTGGAGAGGCCCGATGAAAGCAAGCGCCATAAGGCAGTTCATTGAGGATGTGGAATGGGGAGACCTCGACTATCTGATCATCGATATGCCTCCAGGAACGGGCGACGAAGCCATGTCCATCGTTCAGCTGATACCGAAAGCGGACGGTGCGGTCATAGTGACAACGCCTCAGGACGTTGCAGTGCTCGACAGCAGAAAATCCATAACTTTCGCAAAACAGACCAAGCTTCCTATATTGGGGCTCGTTGAGAACATGAGCGGGTTCGTGTGCCCTCACTGCGGCGAACTGACAGAGATATTCGGCTCAGGCGGCGGAGAGAGGGCGGCCGAAAGCCTTAACGTACAATTCTTGGGACGTGTTCCTCTTGAGCCTGGAGTGGTCAGGTCCGGAGACACAGGAAGGCCTGTTGTTATATCTGAACCTGAATCAAAATCTGCTGCCGCATTCAATGCGATCGCGGGGAAGATCGTGGATATCGTGGAGAAAACATGAAGATCGGCGTCATCTCCGAGGGAGATTCCCTCGAATCCTACGTTGCCGAAGATTTCGGCCACGCCCCTTTCTTTCTGATCGTGGATATGGATACTCTGGACTATCATGTGGTGGTCAACGAATATGCGGATTCCATGGGCGCCGGAGTGAAAGTTGCCGACGCGATAGTCGGGTTGGGCGTTGACGCCGTGATCACGGGCGGCATTGGGTCACACGGCCTGGAGATCCTTAGCAAAGCGGGGATACATGTGGCCTACGACGAGGAAGGAACGGTCGAAGAGTGCGTAAAGGATTTCAAAAGAAGGTATGAACTCAAGAAGAAGTTTGGTTCAGACTGATCTTTTGTCTCCCCAGATTATCTTGTGAAGCTGAGGCAGGACCCTGACGTTCAGTTTCCTGTGTATGACCTCTTCAGCGATCGGGAGCAGATTCATTCCTCCGACCGCACAGAAGATGATGTTGGCCTCCGTCTTGTTCTCTCTTATGTACCGTATCGCAAAGTTCAGATCCACCTGATCGCCTATCACGAACTTCAGCTGGTCCTTCTTCCCCATGTGCTCAAGATTCGAAAGAAGATTGTGCTCGGACATGCCTGAGAGCGGACATTTCACATCAAGGCTTACGATTATCCTTTCATCCTTCGGTATCCATGAGATATCCTGAGAGCCGTTGGTCTCGATGACTATCCTCTTGCCGGCCTTGAGCAGTTTGTCTATCAGCTTCGGCATATCTTTCTGAAGCAGCGGCTCCCCTCCGGTGACGCATACGTTCTCGGTGTCGTCCACCATCTCCATTATTTCTTTGACGGACATCTCCATGCCGCCTTCCTGCGCATAGGCGGTATCGCACCACGAACACCTCAGATTGCAGCCGGCGGTCCTTATGAAATATGTGGGGATGCCGATCGTCAGCCCTTCTCCTTGAATGGATCTGAAATACTCGCATATCTTCATGTTATCCCTCGTATGGAATCTCATCTTTAAATCCTGCTTCCCTGAATCCTTTCAGCCTCAGTATGCAGGAGTCGCAGTGGCCGCAGGCTTTGCTGCCCCCTTTGTAGCATGACCATGTCAGATCGAGGGGTGCTTTGAGCTCCTTCCCCTTTCTCACGATGTCCGCCTTCGTAAAATCGATTATCGGGGTTCTTATTCTAATTGCCCCGCCTTCCGCCCCGACCTTAGTGCCTGCGGCAAGCGTCTCCTCGAACGTTCTGAAGAACTCCGGGCGGCAGTCCGGGTATCCGGAATAATCCACTGCGTTCGCCCCTATGTATATCGCTTCTGCGCCGACAGACTCGCACAGCCCTGCCGCTATGCTCAGGAATATGATGTTCCTTGCCGGAACATATGTGATCGGGATATTCTCTTCCAGTTTCCCTTTTCGGTCCGACGGCACTTCAAGGCTCGGGTCTGTAAGCGCGGATCGGAAGGACGACAGATCCATATCGATGATGCTGCAGTCTATCCCGTAGTGTCTGCAGACTGCCTTTGCGGAATCGAGCTCCTTCGTATGCCTCTGCCCGTACCTGAAACTTAGAGCGGTGACATCCATTCCCTCATTGAGCGCGATCGCCAATGTTACCGTGGAGTCAAGCCCCCCGGATAACAATACGACCGCCTTCGGCATCATAACACCTTTGTGTACCATGCCGTCTGACCGCGTTCCTCGTCCAGCCCCACAGACACACTTTTGATGGTCTTTGGAAAATCAATGTCTCCGATTATCTGCTCGGTCATCATTCTTGCCATCTCTTCTGCAGTGGTCGTAGGGATGTTCAGCAGCAGGACGTCCTCTGATGGGAAGACATATCTCTTGCTGCAGGAGGTCACTTCCACCGATCCGTCCTTCTCTGATATCTTGACGATCTTTGAGGTTGCGGGCAGCAGGACCTTGTGGTCCATCTCTGCGACCATGGATCTGAGCTTCTTCTTCAGAACGACGAAATCCATCACCATGCCGTTATCGTCCAGATCTCCCTCCAGCATCAACCTGACGATGTAGCTGTGCCCGTGAAGCCTGGAACATTTTTCATGCATAGGAATGAAATGGCAGGACGAGAATGTTATCCCTGTATGCCCTCCGTCTATCTCGATCCTCATCTTCTTCCCTCGGCAAGCCTCATTGCGAGTATTATTGAATCCATATAATCTGTCTTTACCCTCGACGTGTCCACAAAGACCTTGTCGATGTTCAGTACCGGAGCGCCCATGGCTATTGCGTCTCCGATGAAATGCATCGTCCTGAAGATCAGGTTGCCGGTTATTCCGTCCGGCGCTATTATCAGGTCCGCCTCTTCCACGGCGGACTCTATCAGTATCTCGGCATGGTATGCGTCATATCCTTCTTTCTGAAGGATGGAGACCAGCTTTTCCGCATCGTTGATCGATCTGTCGACAATATCATTCCTTCCTTTGTCATCGGTCCTGCCTCCGGACATCACCGCTATCCTCGTTCCCGCGCCCATGTCTTTCATGAGTTTTATCGCTCTGACGGCAATTCCGTGTTTCTCTTCGACGGTCGATCCCTCATCTATGCCGACGGGCGCCATGAAGAACGCGTGGCCATTCTTCGGTTCCATGATGACCAGCCTTTCGAGTTCTCTGACCCCGGCCCTTTCTTTTAGAATGTGCAGGAGTTCGGATGACGGCATATCTCCTCTGACGGCCGCATCTATCTTTCCGGAGAACAGGTCATCCACGAGTTCCTTCGGATCTTTATATATCTTCACGCTTTTTTTATTCAGTGCGCGGACCCCTTTTTCAACATGTCCGGAGTCGGTGCCGCTGCCGATCCCCACACGTACATCGGGGAGGTCGGTCTGAAAAAGATCCTTTACTGTGAACATTAGGTGCTCATTATTTCATCTGTATTAAGGATTTGTGATTGAATCGAATTCGTACTCTTCCCATACCCTGAGCCCAAGCGCTATCTCCGCCTCGGTTATGGTAAGCATTGGCTTAGAATACCTTGCGGAGTCGTCCATCGCTATCCTCGGGCAGGCAGTGTTGATGTATGCATCCACGCGGTATGGCAGCAGAACATCCGGCCCGATCTCATTCATCAGCAGGCTGTATGCTTTCTTTCCCTGCTCTTTTATTTTTTTGATCATTTCATCTGCGGCCGCGGACCTGTCCTGACCCGTCTTCGTACAAACGATCACCAGAAAACTCTCAGCGGTCCTTGCGGTTTCGATGATCGCGAACCTCTTTCTCAGCATCCTGTCCCTTATCTCATCCACAGAACCGATCTCTCCCGTCAGAGGGTTTAGGATCAACATCTCTTTCTTCACGCCGAAGGCGGCTGCGAGGGGGTGGAAATCACCCTCTCCCAAATATAAGAACGCGTCCACTTCGTCGTTCACCGCTGAGACCGAAGTGAAGTTGCACCCGAGTACCTGCCCGGGATAGAATATCCTGCGGTCCCCCTTTCCGACAAAGACCTCCTTTCCCATGCTTTCAAGGATCTCTTTCGCTTTCGGTATCAGCCCTACATATTGCACTGTGGCCAAAAGCCCGATCTTTTCGGGAAGCTTTCCTGATACCGCTCTGACAGCATCCTCAATGTCCGGGTCCGCCCTCGCTTCAATGAAAAGGACATCTTCATCTTTCTCTTGAGGATGTATCGGCGAGTGCCCGAAATGCACCAACGCGTCCGCATGTCTTCTGTAGTCAAGAAAAAGATCGCATGCGCCGTAGCACGGATCGCCCAGAATGATCACTCTGGCACTGGTGGAATTCGATAAAAAATCCGATATCCTGAGGGCGTTGACCTTCAGACCCTCAGGAAGCTGAACGGCCACGGCCTTGTAGCCTCTCTCTTTTATCCAAGAGGCTATTTTGTCCAGGTCCGGTTCGAACATTTATTTCATGTATTCCTGTCCCTTCTCCACATCTACGTAGCAGGGGGACGGGAATTTCATGGACGCTTTCCAGAGCGCGGTCTTTGCAACGCTTACCTTATCTGCGGCCACGCAGACGGTGATGATTGCCTGGTCGCGCTCCAGCCTTGCCGCCGTGCCGACCGTTTTGCCGAAACCGTTACGCATTCCGCTTGACACACGGTCCGCACCGGCGCCGGTAGCGAGTTTGTTCTCTCTGAGAACGCAGTGTGGGAAAGCTCTTACTTTAAGGTGGTAGTTGGCAGTTCCGGCCTGGCTCGAGAGCATCCTGTTGGCTGCGATACGGCCTGCTTCCAATGCTGTGTGCCTGATCTGCACACGGTTCTTCACCTTAAGCGTGAGAACGACCGGGAAATCCTCGCTCGGGCTCCCCATGTCGAACTGAGACAACCTGCTTGCGGGAACTCCTCCCATGTATTCTCTGCGTGTATACGCTTGTCCTGTGATCCTTCTGTACATTGATGCGGGCTTTCTTACCATTTGCGCCACCTGTGTGGAATATAATAAAGCGACAATCCCGAATTTCTATTTAAAGACTGTTGCTGTTCGGCGGAGTGTGTATCTCAACTCTCTATACCAATAACACTTTTTATTATTATAAGGAACGACTGCGGCGTAGGGCTTCGATGAATGTGACCTTACGAACTATACGGAGAAAACCTCTCGGTTCCTGCATTGGATCACTGCGCGTGCTTCCTATGCCCAAGAAATATTTGCGTATTCAGGCACGGCCTCAACCAATGGAGATGAAAACAAGGACATATGGTCCGGAGAAGAGACACGATCATTGACTGAAAATAGAGATATCCTCTTCTATATGAGTGTAGAATTAAATTATGCCAGGGGGTGATCCCCCGGCTTTTTAAGGTTTATACGACCGTGTCGCGATGCGCTGTGTCTTTTCCCGTTTTACGGTTGAAGATGTATCACCTCGGTCGGTGCGTCTGTGATCACTACTGTTCCGAAGTCAAGGGTTGCCTTGCTTCCGGCTTCGACGAGTACGCTCTGTGTGAACTCCTGGCCGTCCGCCGTGATGGTCACGGTGTACGTTCCTGCGCTGAGGCCGTCCAGGGATATCGGGAGCGATGCGTTGTCTTCGTTGTAGACCTCTGCGCCGTTCGGGCCTGTGATCGTCACGTTGTAGTCGCCGGCGTATGCGTCGGTGAATACATCGGTATGATCATACTTCCAGGTAAGAGGCGTGAGCGGCATCACATAAAGTGTGCTGTTGCCCGCCAAGTGGAAGTAGAAG
>Ga0123357_10000694_pt1 | contig 33749 bp, 27 predicted proteins | sample TergutEmb28metaG_FD_89873 | JGI IMG/M metagenome (GOLD analysis project Ga0123357, IMG submission 89873) | Embiratermes neotenicus P4 segment gut microbial communities from Petit-Saut dam, French Guiana - Emb289 P4 | ecosystem: Host-associated > Arthropoda: Insects > Digestive system > Gut ... | reverse complement strand
GATTAAATGGCAAAATTCAACGTTTTGTTTCGAGTAACTATGGTATCAAAGATAAAGATTTTAGCCTATACCGAATAGCCTGTTATTTTTCATAGCACCTCAAACTTTTTTTTAACCCAAAAATATGGATGGCGAACGCTTTATTATAGCGCCGAGAACACACTCGGTAATCATTTAAGTAAATTGATTCGCAAATTGACAAACAAGCCCTTTGAGAAAGATTTTATAAGTGAGGATGAATTACAAAATTCAGCTAATATCCTGAAAGATAACTTTTTCTTTTTCAAAATTGAAAACCCTTTGACAATAAAAGAAATATTAGATTCATCTAAAGAGCTAATTGTTGATAAAAACATAAAAAATTTCTGTATTGACCCTTGGATATGTCTTGACCACCAGGGCAAGGGATCAATGGATATTGAATATGTAAGTCAAATGGTGAATGAATTAACTGCATTTGCAAAGAGTAATGATGTACTTATTCATTTGGTTGTTCACGCTAAAAAGCCTACTGCAGGTGAAAAAGAAAAGATAAGTCTTAATGCAATCACAGGTTCCAACAATTTTAGCAATCTGGCAGATTATGTAATTTTTGTTTACAGGAATAATGTAACAAAGCAAACAGAAATCCATACACTAAAGATTCGTGATGACAATTATGGAATTGCAAGGGAAATAGCGTATTTGCATTATGATAAATTGTCAGGTAACTATTTTGATATAGCAGGTTCTGATTTAGATAGTAATTTTGGTAATGCAAATAGTACTATAAATAATTCAAATATAGATTATTACAATGAAGAATCAGAAAGAAGAAAAGGTAAGTTTAATTATAAAAATTATTAAAAATGAAAGAAATGGTAAAAGTTAGAAAAAGTAATGTTTTAGATGTCCAGGTAAGTTGTTATGCTTCCTGTAGTAGTTCTTATGGTAAATCTGTCAATTTGCATCAATGGCTTATAACAGAGAATAGCAAATTTAATTTAGATGAGTTAAGGGGAAGGGTGGACTTTCCCCAGCTCAAAAAGACAGTATTACCTGCCATAACCGTTAGCGGATTGTTTAACAATCCCCGCTCTGTAAGGAATCTCATTAACCATACTGGATTAATCTGTATTGATATTGATGGGAAAGACCAAATTATGGAAATGGATAAAATATTTAATGATGTAAAACAAATGAAGTTTGTAGCATATTTGGGGAAAAGCTGTAGCGGGAAGGGATTGTTTGCCATAATTCCCATCGCATTCCCTGAAAAGCATAAAGAACATTTACTTTCTCTAATTGAATATTTTGGAAATGAAGGGATTGTGTTAGATAAATCCTGTAGCGATGTTTGCAGATTGAGGGTATATAGCTTTGACAAAGATGCTTATTACAATACAAATGCAACTGTATATGAGGAATTAAAACTTATTGAAAAGGTAAATGAAGTCAAACAAGCTAAAACTTCCGAACCCATTGCGGCCTCAACTGCAAAACTTGTTATAAATATGGATGTTACAGTTACAGACAAAAGGATTCTCAAAGTTATAAATGATATAAAGTACAATCATATCAATATCGCAGAGGATTATTATGTTTGGATGAAAATAGGGATGGCATTGTATAATACATTCGGAGAAGAAGGTAGGGCTTTATATCATATAATTAGCAGTCAGTCGCCAAAATACGACTTTGATGAATGTAATAGGAATTATGATGAAATGTATATTTATCATTATAATGATGTAAGTATCAAAAGTTTTTTCTATATTTACAATCAGGCAAAAAAAGAACTCCTCAAGAAATCTGAAAATGAAAGTTTAACTAAGTTTAACTCTGTAGGATAAATGAAAGATAGTAAGTTGTAAGAAGGTTGTTATTTGGAAGCCTTTTATTGGAGCTGTTTTAATATAGAAAAGATGCCTAAAAAGGTGCCTGCTTAAAGAGAAATCCCCTGCTAATTTATTGATTATCAGGGGATTAATTGTATAAAAAGTTGTCTCACCAGGACTCGAACCTAGGCTGGCTGAACCAAAATCAGATGTGCTACCACTACACCATGAGACAATTCGAACGCTTTTGAAAAAGCGGTGCAAAGATACGATTTTTTGTCGAATATGCAAACTTTTTACCGATGAATCTTATTTCGCAATCAACAAAAAGTAGTTTTTCTTTCCTTTTTGAACCAGTAAGTATTTATTTCCCAACAAATAAGACGAATCAATGCACAGGTCGGGCGATGTTAATTTTTCTTTATTGATGCTAACGCCACCGCCTTGTACCATTTTACGCATTTCACCTCTGGATGGAAAAATAGTGGTCATATCTACCAATAAATCAATAGCTTTTATTCCATTTGACAATTCTTCTCTGGCTATTTCGTGTTGGCTTACCCCGGCAAAAACATCTAATAAGGTAGCTTCGTCTAATTTTTTCAATACATCGGAAGTGGAATCTCCGAAAAGAATTTGTGAAGCTTCGACTGCCGCATCGTACGCGTCCTGCGAATGAACCATTAACGTAACTTCTTTTGCTAAGCTTTTTTGCAATGGTCGTAAATGGGGAGCCTCATTTTGTTCTGCCACCAGCTGTTCAATTTCTTCACGTGATAAAGCAGTAAAGATTTTGATGAACTTTTCAGCATCCGCATCACTCACGTTTAACCAGAATTGATAAAATTTATACGGACTCGTATACCGTTTATCCAGCCAGACATTTCCCGATTCGGTTTTTCCGAATTTTCCTCCATCCGCTTTGGTAATCAACGGGCAAGTCAAAGCAAAAGCGTCGCCATTCGCCTTTTTACGTATTAATTCGGTCCCGGTGGTAATATTTCCCCATTGATCGGAACCTCCCATTTGCAAGCAGCAATCGTAGTTTTCATACAAAAACAGAAAATCGTATGCTTGAAGCAATTGATATGAAAATTCAGTGAATGACATCCCCTCGCTCGATTCCGAACTCAACCGTTTTTTAACCGAATCTTTCGACATCATATAATTAACGGTAATGTATTTACCTATATCGCGTATGAAATTCAGGAACAAGTAATCTTTTGTCCAGTCGTAGTTATTGACCATAGCCGCTTTGTTGGGAATATCGGATTCAAAATCAAGAAATTTGGACAGCTGTAATTTAATTGCTTCCTGATTTTTCCGCAAGGTTTTTTCATCTAATAAATTTCGTTCTTGCGATTTCATCGAAGGGTCGCCAATCATTCCCGTAGCGCCGCCGACCAAAGCGATCGGACGATGTCCTGCCCTCTGAAAATGTTTTAACATCATAACTCCTACCAAATGACCGATATGGAGAGAATCGGCCGTCGGATCAAATCCTATATATGCTGAAGCCATTCCTTTTTGAAGTTGCTCTTCCGTTCCCGGCATAATGTCGTGAATCATGCCTCTCCATTTTAATTCTTCTAAAAAATTCATTCTCTATTCACTTTAATAAATCGCCCGCAAAGATAATACATTTCGTCTACATGTTTGTAAATCCCGATAATTTCATGTAAGTTTGCACCGGATACCAAACAATATAAAAAACAAACAATGCGCATGAGAAAAAATATCTTTATTTCAGTTCTGTTGTACATGATTTTCTCAGCAGCTGTATCTGCCCAGAAATTCAGGACGGAAGCGTTTTCCGACCTGGTAAAAACGCTACAAGTGGGTGTGATGGATGATCTTTTTGCTGCCCCCATCATTGAATTGGAAGGCGACAAGTGGATAGAAATCAGTTTCGATCTACTTGAATCCGAACCGCATGTTTATACTTATACGATCACTCACTGCAATGCAGATTGGACGCCGTCGCAATTGGTTCAATCCGAATACATGCGAGGGTTTCAAAATCGCATCATCGAGGATTATGCCGTATCGTTTAATACTACCATGAATTATGTGAATTACCGGTTGACCTTCCCAAATGAAGATGTATTCTTGAGAATATCTGGGAATTACGTAGTGCAGGTATTTCCCGAAAACAGTAACAAACCGATTCTGAATGCCTGTTTTTCAGTGGTTGAACCGAATGCCTCCATTTCGATGCAGGTTACTCCTCAAACCGATAAAGGGATGAATACTTTTTTCCAGCAAGTTAATTTTTCGGTTGGTTATGGGAATGAAGTGAAAACCCCTATGCAAGATTTGAAAGTATATGTCCGGCAAAATAACCGTATCGATAACGAAGCAGCCTTGGTGAAACCGTTGTTTGTTCAAAACAACAAACTTATTTTCGGACACAATCCTGCGCTGATTTTTGATGCCGGTAACGAATACCGGAGCTTTGAAATGATTACGCATCAATACGCCGGATTAAATATTGATGCAATTGAGTTTCACCCCCCGTATTATCATGTCATTTTGCAGCCGGGTTCCATCCGCAGCCAGCGTCCCTATTCGTTTATGGAAGATATCAACGGCCGGTTTGTCGTTCGCACCCTGTCGGGGACAGATTACAGTTATGAAGCCGACTATCAGATTGTTCACTTTTTCCTTCCCTGTGAAAAACCTTTTGCGGATAATGTATATATTCTCAGCGAAGCTTTTAATAATATTTTGGATGAGCGAAGCAAAATGGATTACAGTACTCAGGATAAAGGCTATGTCAAAACGGTGTTATTAAAGGAAGGGTATTACAATTATCTGTATGTTACCCGAAAAGATAATCAATCGCCTGCCGGAACTGCTGCGGTTGAAGGTAATTTTTTTCAAACGGAAAATGAGTACAGGGTAATGGTATATTTTCGGCCGATAGGGGGGAGGTATGATCGATTGATTGGTGTTCAAACGATTCAATTCAAATAAATGCTGTTCTACGCCCCGGATATCGTATCGAATCCACAGCTGCCTGAAGCGGAAGCCCACCATTGCTTGAAAGTGCTAAGGATGCAACCGGGCGATACCCTGCAGATAACCGACGGGAAAGGAAATTTTTACCGCGCAGAAATAGCGGGAACAGATTATCAGGGGATTGCGGGTCAAGCCCGCAATGACAAAATACAACGAGCGGGCAATGACAAGGGACGTAATAACAGCGTATCGAATTGTTGCAGAGTCAATATTTTGGAAACGATCCCTCAGCCATTGCTTTGGAAAGGAAGAATCGAAATCGCTATGGCGCCCACTAAAAATTCCGATCGCGTAGAATGGTTTGCAGAAAAAGCGACTGAAACCGGAGTCGATAAAATCAGTTTTCTCCGTTGCCGGTTTTCGGAACGGAAAGAAATGCCGATCGAACGCATCCTGAAAATTATGATTTCAGCCATGAAGCAATCGGAGAAAGCCCGTCTCCCCGATTTGCAGACGATGACCGACTTCAAGAAATTTATCCGGCAGGATTTCAATGGACAGAAATTTATAGCCCATTGTTATCCTGTGGAGAAAATACCTTTGGCGCAGGCGTATGGTAGAAATGGAAATGCTTTGATACTGATCGGCCCGGAAGGTGATTTTAGCGAAGAAGAAGTTGAGTTGGCCAAAGAATCCGGATTTGTTCCTGTATCGCTGGGAGAAAGCCGATTGCGTACGGAAACTGCTGCCTTGGCAGCTTGTCAAACCATTCACATTGTGAATCAAATTTTCGATAAATATCATTTTGATAGTTTCAAATCTGCGTATTTGGCTTCACCGTTTCCGCCAGCCGGACAAACTCATGACGATAGCTTTGCATGTCGTCGTCAACCCCCTTTTTTTAAGTAAATGAATTTTTTTTATCAATAGATGCTATATATATAGAAAAAATCCATAAATTATTACTATTTTTGTAAAAAATTTTCACATGGAAAATGATAGACTCTATATTAATTGGGATGATGATGAACTGTTGAAACAATTCATCGATACATCCAATCAAGAGTTATTGGGACAACTTTATTCCCGGTATATTCCCTTAGTGTATGGGGTATGTTTGAAATATTTCCAACAGATAGAGGAAGCGAAGGATGCCGTATCCACTATCTATGAAGAATTGAACGGTAAAATACGCAATTATCAAATAGACAATTTCAGATATTGGCTTTATAGCTTGACAACGAGTCACTGTATTCAAGCTTTAAGGAAAAAGAAAAACCGTTTTTTTGAAGAATCAGATGTTCAAACGGTGGAATCGGACGATTTTGAGCAGCTAATCGATGTAAAGAAAAACAGAGAAAAGGAAAAGGTATTAAACTATTGTATCAACACGCTTCCGAAAGGACAGCAACTATGCATTATGCGTTTCTATTTTGATGATTTTTCGTATGCCGATATTGTGGAAAAGACCGGATTTGAATTAAAAAAAGTAAAGAGTTATATTCAAAACGGGAAGCGCAACCTTACGGTTTGTATTCTTAAAAAATTAAAAAGCTGACATGCAAATTAAGGATTATATACAGGGTAACCGGCGGGGAAAAGAAGCCAACCGGTTTGAACGTGAAGCCATGAACGACCCGTTCTTGCAAGGGGCCATGGATGGCTTTGACTCTGTTGCCGGCGATCATGCTAAAATCATTGAACAGCTGGAAGCGGATTTTACTAATCCGAAGCTTGTTCCCCTGCGTAAAAAAAGAAAGTTTTTGTATTGGGTTGCTGTTGCAGCATCCGTTTTGATTTTGATTGGGATCGGCGCTTATTTTCTATTGGAAATTAATACTCGAGACTTCCCTTCGCTCCCAGAATCTCAGCACGAAGAAATGATTGTAACTCCGGCCGATTCGTCAATTTCGGTGGAATCGGAAGAGGCAAATAAATCGCCATTGGAATCGTCGCTTGCATCAAAAGAATATAATCCTTCGTTGGACGCATCCTCTGAGGTCGCAGGCCGACCTCGAACCGACACTTTGGGCATGCACTCAAAGGGGGCATCTCTTTCGGCAAAAAATGCTACAGCCAGCGACACACATCCCGGTTCCCCGGAAGCGCCTGTAATGAAGGAGGGTTTGGAAAACTCAACGCTTTCGGAACCGGAAGCACAAACTAACCGGGAAAAAGTAGCAGAAGAAACCGATGCCACCTCCGGGAGCAAAGAGAACGAGTCAATTCGGAGTTCCTTTGGCGAAAAAGAATTTCAAGCCTGGTGTCAACAAAAAGCAGACAAGAATGTATGTGGTGGCAAGAGCGCTATGGTCAAAGTCTCTTTTTTCATCGACGAAACGGGAAAACCGTCGAGTGTCGAATACAAAAAATTTTCCTGCGACGATGCAAGAAAAATAATAGCCAATCTTCTCCCTTCCTCTCCTGTTTGGACTACGACCAACCGGAAAGTTACCGTGACTGTTAAATGGTAAAATTATATACAAAATGAAAAATCGTTTATTATTAGTGTTCATAGCTTTATTTGCTGTTGTTTCGATACCGGTAAAATCACAGACCATCGATCTGTTTAACGGTAAGAACCTGGATGGTTGGGGATTTGTCCTGAAAGACAATTCAAAAAAACCGGAAGAAGTGTTTAATGTGCAAAATGGGATGATTCATATTGCAGGCGACCCGTTTGGCTACATGTATACATTGAAAGCATACGACAATTATCGTCTGCATGTAGAATGGCGCTGGCCGGAAGAAGCGACTAACAGCGGAATCTTTCTTTTCGTCCAGGACGATAACAAAGTATGGCCCAATGCCATTGAATGCCAGTTGAAAGCTGGCGATGCAGGCGATTTCGTACTGTTAAACGGCTCCAATCTTGCCGAATTTGTAACTAAAAATGGGGAAGCACGCCCCGCTTTTCCGGTAATCAAAAAGAAAAATGATTCTTCCGAAATGGCGGCCGGCGAATGGAATAATGCGGATATAACCTGTAAAGACGGGGCTATTACCGTTTTTATTAACGGAGTACTGCAAAATGAAGGAACAAAATCCTTGCATGCATCGGGTCATGTCGCTTTACAAAGCGAAGGAAAAGATATTCAGTTCAGGAATGTAAGGCTTACCCCGTTGAAATAATGAAAAATAAGTATTAAAAAATAAATAAATAAAAGGTATGAAAAACACTTTGATATGCATAGCAGCATTTGCTCTGCTTTTATTGACGCAATGTACGCCGACGCCGAAATCGTTCATCGTACGGTTTGACAACACCAAAGAAGTTTCGGGCAAGAAATTTGCCATTAAGGACATTACACCCGGATTGCCCACCAATTGGGATGATTACAATTACGTAGTGCTGGAGTTCCGAATCACTACGTCGCAACGCTTTAACATAGGATTTACTACAGATAGCGGGTACAACGAACTGCGTGTGATGAGTTATGTGCCCACTGCCTGGAATAAATTAGCTATTCCGCTGAAATTCTTCCGCCAGATGCCGGATGCCAACATCGACTTGGCTGCGACCTATAACCAACCCCGTTATACAGGATGGATCAATCTGGGTGGAAAACGGGGAGCGCTTCACGGTGTCGATTCCATCGGCATTCGCATGCGGGTACCTATTGGGAATCCTGAATTTGAAATTCGTTCCATTGCCCTTGCTGTGGACGATCCGGGCGATAAATACTTAGGAGAAAAGCCGGCCGTTGATGAGTTCGGACAATCCAATCTGCTCGCATACGAACAAAAGGTTGATTCGCTTTCACAATTGCAATCCGAATGGAGCGCTGAAGATAAAGATATTGACAACATCCCGTCGGATTATAATTATTCCCGTTATGGAGGATACTTGCAAAAACAGGTGAAAGGTACCGGATTTTTCCGTGTAGAAAAAATGGATGGACGCTGGTGGTTTGTCGATCCCGACGGCTACTTGTTCCTTTCCTTAGGGGTAGATTGTGTGAATCCCGGTGGTGGAGGAAATACTCGCGATTTGGATAAACGGGAAGGTATGTTCACGCAACTGCCTCCGGAAAAATTCCGTCGAAATTACCGTGATCGTGAAATGGCTTCTTTCGGAATGTGGAATCTCTATCGCCGCTATGGCGATAACTTCCGCGAAAAAGCGTGCGAAACAACCGTGAAACGCATGAAGAAATGGGGATTGAACACCGTCGGCAACTGGTCGAGTCCGGAAGTATACAATTTGAACCGGATAGCTTATACTCAACAATTGCAGGGATTGGCTATGGAAAGAAAGCTGATGGGACTTGCCGATGTGTATGCTCCCGGTTTTGCCGCCCGAATGGATTCGGCGATGAAGTCGTATCTGCCGCAAAATAAAAACAATCCCTGGATCATAGGTTATTTCGTTGGAAACGAACCGTCGTGGTTAGGGCAGGAAGCCCGCCTTTGCGACCTCATCTTGCAAGGCGATGCCTGCCCCATTCAAACCGAATTGAAAAAATTCATGCAGGGAGGAAATACCCCGGAACGCAAGAAAGAATTCATTTTCCAAACTTTCCGTATCTTCTTACAAACCGTAAAAGCAACGATGAAGCGATACGATCCCAACCACTTGAACCTCGGTATCCGTTTCGGCAATCTTAACGAATTGGATGAAGAGCTGATGGGAATCTGCCACGATTCGTTCGATATCCTCAGTTTCAACTGCTATTCCCTGATGCCCGACAAAGAAACGATGGATCGTGCTTTTCGATTGACCGGCATGCCCATGATTATCGGGGAATACCATTTCGGCACGGTCGACCGAGGCATGGCTCAATCGCTTTGGCAGGTGAACTCTCAGCAGGAGCGAGGAGTAGCTTACCGTTATTATACCGAAAATGCGTATGCTCATCCCGGATTGATCGGTACGGCTTACTTTCAATGGTGCGACCAGGATTTGACCGGACGTGGCGATGGTGAAAACTACAATTGCGGATTTGTAGATGTCACCGACCGTCCATATAAATACCAGATGGAAGCTCAAATGGAAACAGCCAAGCGCCTATATTCCATCCATTCGGGTAATGTTCCTCCTTTTGATCAGACGCCGGTAAAAGCCCGTGGTCACGATGGAATTCCGGATATTTGGAACGAATGAAAGTTCCAAGTAAATTTTTTGTATAAGTTGTAATCTATTTAAGAAATATCATTACCTTTGTGTCTTTTATTTCTAAAAAAACAATAATATGTCAAATTCACATGTAAAATTTTATTCTGGTGAAACGATTCCATTGGAACTTCACAAAACCCGTATCGTTCAAAAATTAAATTTAGTGCCTATTGAACGACGATTGGAAGCGCTCTATGAAGCGGGCTTTAACACTTTCGGTTTAAATACAACCGACATTTTCTTAGACATGCTGACCGATAGCGGCACGAATGCCATGAGTGACAATCAATTGGCTGCAATGATGAGAGCAGATGACGCTTATGCCGGCTCACAGAGTTTTACGAGACTGCATCAAGCAGTGAAAGACGTCTTGAATGCTCAATATTTTTTACCTGCTCACCAAGGGCGTGCTGCAGAAAATATTTTAGCTTGCGCTTACATACGCAAAGGCAGTCTTATTCCCATGAACTATCATTTCACGACCGCTTTGGCGCATATCACCGAAAAAGGCGGACAAATTGTTGAGTTGCTTTATCCTGAGTCTTATAAGATTAAATCAAGCCATCCTTTCAAAGGAAATATGAATCTTGAGGCTTTAGAAGCATATATTCAAAAGCACGGTAAAGAAAGAATCCCCTTTATCCGCATGGAAGCCTCAACCAATCTTATCGGCGGACAGCCTTTCTCGATCGAAAACTTCCGTGCAGTTCGCGCTATCGCCGACAAGTACGATCTTCGTATCGTGTTGGATGCGAGTTTGCTTGGTGAAAATGCGTATTTGGTAAAACAGCGTGAAGCAGAATTCAAAGATACGCCGCTTGCCGAAATCATTACCATCATAACGGGACTTGCCGACATTATTTACTTCTCTGCCCGCAAATTAAGTTCTTCGCGAGGGGGGGGAATTTGTACGAATAGCGAAGTTATTTATAAAGAATTGGAAGCGCTTGTTCCGCTTTATGAAGGATTCTTGACTTATGGAGGTATCTCCATTCGCGAAATCGAAGCGATGGCGGTAGGATTATATGAAACACAGGATGAAACCGTTATTTCGCAAAGTCCTTCGTTCATTGCTTATTTAGTGAACGAAGCCGAAAAGAAAGGCATTTCAATGGTAACTCCCGCAGGCGTATTAGGCGCGCATGTCAACGCAATGGAGATTTGTTCGCATATACCGCAAACACAATACCCCGCAGGAGCATTGGCATCTGCATTCTTCCTTATTTCGGGAGTGAGAGGAATGGAACGAGGTTCTATTTCCAACCAACGCGACGAATATGGCAACGAAACGTATGCTGATATGGAATTACTCCGTTTGGCCGTACCGCGCAGAGTATTTTCTTTATCGCAAATTATGTATGTAATTGACCGTTTGACTTGGTTAAAAGACAATCGTGAATTGATTGGCGGGTTGAAGTTTGTATACGAACCTCCCGTATTGCGTTTCTTTATGGGACGACTTATGCCTGTTTCCGATTGGCCGGAAAAACTGATGGCTAAGTTTCGTGAAGATTTTGGCGACAGTTTGTAAGCAATTAAAAGTTTTTACTCACAGAATCCTGTGAATTTTTAGTAACCGTCTCTTGTGTATTGGCATTTTTCTTTCCGAATAAGTCCCACCACTGACTAAAATCTTTTCGAAAGAGAATGCCGATGCCTTGGGTCATTTCAGGGGTGATACTGTAATAATTACGGTAATTGTAGCGATTGAAACCTCTCAAGCGGAACTCTCCGCTTTTGGTTAGTTTGTATTCCAAATCAAAATCACCGATTAAAGGAAGGTTGTTTTGAGTTCCTGTATATGGATTATTGGAATATCCGAAATTTCCATTGACAACTAATCGGTTGTTCAGTAATTGGCTGGACAACAAAACTTCAAATTCGGTACCGGTTTGAGCGCTTGCATTGGATTGATGAAATATGGTTCCTACTTGAATATTGTCACTCAACAATCCCAAAATATTCGAAATTTGCATCGACAAGGTAGAGGTAAGATACGACCAGTTGGAATTAGCAGTGTCGTTATTGTCCCGCATATTTTCGGGTGGAGTATAGAAACGACTGAGGACAAGAAGATAAGCCATTTGGCGGTTCATCATATCATCCGTGCGAATATAACTTTTAACTTGGCGAACCAACTCATCGGTAGCTCCGGGCAGGTCTAAATCAAAACCGATATTCGGCCGGTTCAAATGGCCGGTCAACAGCAATATGCAACTAACCGGCACCGTATTGCGGGCACTGATTTGATTTTCGATTAGACGTGTGTCTAAATCTTCCAAATTTGCATTCACCGTATAAATGGCCTTTATGTCCAATTCGGCAGTATAAGGATCTCCCCGAAAAGAGACTGTGCTTCCTTCCTGGATTTCAAACGTGCGGAAGAAAAATTGTTGAAAACTGAAATTGTATTTTCCGTGATCGATTTCATAATTTCCCAGTACTTTCAATGGCGTTTTGGTACCGTATTGGATTTGGAGACTTCCTTTTCCGGATCCGCTGATTTTGTCGCCGGAAAGCGGGTCGGTAATAAAATCGATGGTAGCTTGCGGCGTTACATCGAGCATTAAGTTCAACCGGATTTCCGGGCCGGAATTACTACCGGCTGGAGCTTCAGGTGCAATGATTACCTGCTTTTTTTCCAAATCGGCGGTGGATTTTTTTACGGATACGAAACGTATAAAATTATAATCTTCCACATCGGCTTCTTCCATGAAATTCAATGCCATCCGGGTGTTTTCCGTATTTTGTACGGTCACATCAATATTGATCACATCTTCCGTTCCGTAAAGAGTTGCCGTTCCATTTCCGAAGGCTGTACCGTAAAATGCGGAATTTGAAAGTTTGGTTGCGTTGAATACTAAAAAATTAGAATAGGAAACCGTAGAGTAAAAATAGAAATCCTGAAATAAATGGTGTTTTACAAAACCGTTTGCTATGGCTTTATTTCCTCTCTCGTCGTATATAGCCACATTCTTAATTTTGATGGTGTCGGGGAGACATTTCACCGAATCGGAAAATGTATAAAATGTATTGAGATACCCTATTCCGAACCGGCAATTTTGAGCGAAAACATCCCCTTCCACCGTAGGATTATTCAAATTGCCGAAAAGTCGCAAATGTCCCGATAAGTTACCGGTTAAATTTTGAACCACTTTGTTCAAATATTTTCGAAGGAAGCGTGCATCGGCATTATCGGCATCAAAATTAATGGATATTTCCTCTTTCATCGGATAAATAACTCCGTTTACGTCTACAAACGTCGAGTCGTTTTTTACCACTTTCCCAAGCATGATCACTCCTTGATTTTCGTCGTCCCAAGTCCCTGTCAGATCCAGGTGGCCAAAATTAGTCTCATTAAAAGCAAAGTCGGTTACATCCAAGTGAGTTTCCATTTTTCTTGTATGAAAAGCGTCTTGCACGGTCACAAAGCCGGTGGCTTTCCCGCCGAACTCCAAAGCGGGAATATCCAATGATTGGAAAATATATTCCAAATCTACTTTGTTTAATTCCATTTGCAGTTCTTCAGCCGGATTGTGCGACAGTGCGCCCTCTATTTTAAGATATTGGTCTTTGTGAACAGCTTGCAGATGGTCGATTCGAATATTGGAGGAATCGACGACTATCGTAACAGGGCTAAGTTTCCAAATGGAGTCGTTGAACATCAAGTCTGTTTGTTGGACATTCGTTTCTATTCGAACAGGAGCGCTGTCTTCTTCCTTTGAAAACAGGGTCGCCAAATTCAAATCGCCCCGGTAATGGGATGAATCGCTTACCCAATGCAATAATGTATGTATCTGATCGTCCATAGCATCCATTCGGATGTTGAAATTCATCCTTGCATTTTTCTTTTGCAAGCTGATTCCCGACAGTTCGGCTTGTGCAGCTTTCTCCAAAGTGCTTAATACCAATCGGAGCGAATCGATTTTAGCCCCGCCTAAAAGGATCCGGTCGGTAGCAAACTCCAAATGAAGTTCATTTCCGGAATATTGCCCGGAAATGTCCGTTTGTTCCTGTAACGAAAAGGGCAATTCGAAAGCAGAGAAAAAATCGGTTAGATTATTCATTGACAAATGCAGGGTAAAATCATTTTCCCCACTTCCCGAATAGTCCGGATCAGGCTTAATCAATGTAGGCAAATAGTTGGAAAATGTCTGCTTCAGGTTCTGAATAATCGTTTTGAAAGAATAGTTTCCATTGATTTCTCCGGTAAGAATTTTGGAATCAATCTGAATGCATTTTTCTTGTTCGGAAAAAGTAGATTCGATTTGGAGTTTGTCTAATAAAAAGTTTTTTTTCGCTGTCACGAAGCGTAAGTTGTTTAACGAAATAACTCCAATGAAATTATCAAGATTGTTTCCGGTTAAGTCGGCATTGATTTCGAAAGACAGCAACGGTTGTTTATATTTGCTCGTAAGATTTAATTTATCCAATTGTAAATCGGATACTTTTGCTCGAAAGTCAAATTTAGAGTCTTTTCCATTAAAAACCCAAAGGCCTTCGCCCGAAACTTTTCCTTCCGGACTGTTGAGATTCAGGTGTCCGTTAAAACTTGTCGGAGTAAAATCGCCGTTCATCGTTAAATTATGATAAGTATAGCCTTTATAAACAAATTTATCAAGGCTTGCGTCTATCAAACCGGAAAACCTTTGATCCGAATCTTGTCTGGCATCTAAGCGGATGTTGAAAGACATATCTCCGTAGTTTGGATTATTCATAAATTTTTCCAAATCCAATTTTTCGGAAGCAATTTGACCTTTTATATATCGGGTTTCCTCTTTTCCTGCAGTAAGGTTTATTTGGACGATTCCAATATCGGTATTTAAAATGCCCCAAGCCGCCAAATCATTATATGACCCATTGATATTTCCTTCGAAATGAATGTTTTTCATTTGTTTTACCTGCTTAGGCAAATCAAACGGTTGTCCTAAAAGATTATCTACTAAACGTTCGATTCCTTCCGGAGAGAAAAACGAATCGGATATATTTCCGCTAACATAAAAAAGCTCATCGTTGGGTTGAAAAATATTTTGCAATTCGGCATTGGCACTGATCATCACTTGATTGTAAGACCGGAAATGGAAATTTTTAATTGCAAGATTATTTCCTTTTCCTGTAATATCGCCTTCAAGCTCTACTCGATCATCAAAATGGGACAGCACAGGAAGAATAGCGCTTAGTTCTTTCGGATAAAAAGCGGATGTTTTTAATTTTAATCGGAAAGAAAAAGGATCTTTCTTTGCCTCGTTGGTTGCCAACAAATCATAATCGGCTTTTATATCCGTAAGAAAGAGGGAACTCTTATCTAATTCCATGGCTAATTGGTCGATGGTTGCTGTTTTTTCATTGGCCGTTAAATTAAAGGTCACGCTTTTCAGCTTCAGGCCCGATTGCTCTTTGAAACTCAATTTCTCGAATTGCAAAGACAGTTCGGCATTCTGAAAATTGTTAATTTGAATTTTGGAAGAAATATCGCTTATCAGAAGTTGTTTGGGATTGAATTTTCCTGGAGTTTCCGCTTTGTCTTTTACGCGGTAGGAAAAGCTTCCCGATCGCAGGCTCAGATTTTTAATTTGTAAATCAATGGATGGATTGATTGTCGTGGTATCCTTTTTGGCAAAAGCGTCAATAATGTATTGAATATTCAGGGGAGAATCGTCGGTTTCTTTATTCAGATTAAATTGGAACGTAAACAGTTGAATGGAATTGAATCGCCATTTATGTTGAAAGAGCGGGAAAAATTCAAATCCTGCGGCTACCCGTTTCGCTTGAAACAGAACATCGCCGGATAAGTCTTCCATATAGACGTCTTTGAGAATTAATTTATTGAGCAGTCCCAATTCGAGCCGGCGGATACGTACTTCCGTTTGCAGTTTGTTCGAAAGATAAGAAGCAACACCATGAGATGCCTTTTCCTGAAAAGAAGGAACTTGTAATAATGTAGCCATTACTATGTAAATAGCAGCTATGAAAATGATAATCCCCAAAATAATCCTTAGTAGTATTTTCATTATCGCAGGAATAAAAGCATGCTTGAATTGCTGTTTTTGTTTATCGGGCTACACATCGAATTATGAATTACAAAGATACAAAGATACGAAGTCATTTGTGTTTTCCGAAATATTTTCCGACATTTGTACGTTTTTAAGGAATTTTTCAAAATGAATGTAACGATTTTGGGAATTGAATCTTCGTGCGACGACACTTCGGCAGCGATCATTCGTAATGGAGTAATGCTGTCGAATGTTATTGCAGGGCAAAAAGTACATGAAGCCTATGGAGGGGTGGTTCCCGAATTAGCTTCGCGTGCACATCAGCAGAACATCATACCGGTAGTTCATGAAGCCTTGAAACAGGCCGGAATAAACAAAACGGACTTATCGGGCATTGCATTTACACGGGGACCGGGGCTGTTGGGTTCCCTTTTGGTGGGAACATCATTTGCAAAGGGATTAGGCATTGCTCTTCAGGCTCCTTTAATAGAAGTAAATCATTTACAAGCACATGTCTTGGCGCATTTCATCAAAAAAACCGAATCGGACGACGGGCATCCCCGTTTTCCTTTCCTGTGTTTGCTGGTTTCAGGCGGTAACTCCCAGATTATTTTGGTTCATGCGTGGAACAAGATGGAAGTGGTCGGGCAAACGATCGACGATGCTGCGGGTGAAGCCTTCGACAAATGTGCCAAAGTCATGGGCTTACCCTATCCCGGAGGACCGGTGGTCGATCGGTTGGCAAAAGAAGGCAATCCGGAGGCGTTTCGATTAAGCAAACCGAATATACCCGGCTACAATTACAGTTTCAGTGGATTGAAGACGTCTTTTTTATACCTTCTCCGAGATGAATTACAAAAGAATCCCAACTTTATTGAACAGCATCGGGCGGATTTATGCGCTGTCCTTCAATCTACGATAATTGCTGTTTTAATGCAGAAATTGAATAGGGCTTCCGAAGATCTCCATATCAAAGAAATAGCTGTAGCCGGAGGTGTATCCGCCAATTCGGGTTTGCGAAAAGCATTTGAAGATCATGCAACTACCTGCGGATGGAAAATTCATGTTCCTCCGTTTGCTTTTACGACCGATAATGCGGCAATGGTTGCCATGACCGGCTATTTCAAGTTCCTGAATCACGATTTTGCATCCATGGATTGTGTTCCGTTCTCAAGAACAACACTATAATCTTTTTTCGCACTGAATATGTATAACACTTATTTTTATTTGATTATCGGCTTTTTCACGGCAAGTTTCATCTGGACGCAGATTTTATCGCTGTTGAACCGGAAACGGATGAGTCCGGTATTACCCGACGAATTGAAAGATATTTATCCTCCGGAGAAATACGCCCAACAACAGGAATATCAACGGGTAAACAGTCGTTTCGGTTTGGTGGCGGGTGGATTTTCATTCCTGCTGATGTTTATTGTTTTACTGTTTGGGCTCTTAGGCTGGTTTGATACTTACTTGCGCGGATATACCTCTCATTTTCTATCTTTGCCTTTGGTTTTCTTTGCTGTCTTGATGATAGCCAACGAATTAATCAGCTTTCCTTTTGATTGGTATGCTACCTTTACCATTGAGGAGCGATTCGGGTTCAATAAATCGACCCGAAAATTGTTTCTTGTTGATTGGCTAAAAGGTATCGTATTGAATATCGTGTTGGGCGGAATCATTCTATCTGCTATAGTATTCATTTACCACTATACCCTGGATGAATTCTGGATCTATGCTTGGATCGTTGTTTCCGGATTTTCTTTAGTGATGACTTTTTTTTACTCGGAATGGATTGTTCCGTTATTCAACAAGCAAACTCCATTGGAAGAAGGCGAATTGCGGGATGCCATCGAATCGCTTGCAAAAAAAGCCGGCTTTCGGCTGTCCACTATTTTTGTCATGGACGGATCCAAACGATCCACCAAAGCCAATGCGTATTTTACCGGATTTGGAAAGAAAAAACGCATAGTCCTGTTCGATACCCTGATGAACGATTTGAGTACGGAGGAAATTGTAGCCGTGTTAGCGCATGAAATCGGGCATTATAAGAAGAAACACGTGCTCTACTCCCTGCTACTTTCTATTCTGACTACCGGAATCACTTTCTATATCGTATCGTTATTCTTGGGAAACATCCGGCTGGCGGAAGCGTTGGGTGGTACGCTTGCTTCCTTTCATCTGGGAATCATTGGATTTGCCTTTCTTTTCACTCCGATTTCGGAAGTATTAGGGTTGGCAATCAATCACATTTCCCGGAAAAACGAGTACGAAGCCGACGGCTTTGCCGTTCAATTCGGTTTAGGAGACGCGCTTATCTCGGCATTGAAAAAGATTTCGGTTCAATCGTTGAGCAATCTGAATCCGCATCCTTTGGTCGTATTTTGGTATTATTCGCATCCAACGCTTTTGCAGCGGATAAAGGGGATAAAGAAATTTACTTCTCTTGAAAATTAATTTTCATATTCCAATATTTTTTCGTACCTTAGCTTAATTTTTCAAGCGTAATATTGACGTAATATTAAGTGATATAAGTACATGACAGATAATCAAGACAGAATCATTCGAATTGATATTGAAGACCAAATGAAATCGGCGTACATCGATTATTCGATGTCCGTTATTGTATCCAGGGCCTTGCCGGATGTGCGTGACGGAATGAAACCGGTTCACCGGCGAGTTTTATTCGGCATGAACGAAACCGGGAGTACTTCCGATAAACCGTATAAAAAGTCGGCGCGTATCGTTGGGGATGTGATGGGGAAATACCATCCGCACGGCGACTCGTCGATTTATGGAACGTTGGTGCGTATGGCTCAACCTTGGGCTTTGCGTTATTTGCTTGTGGACGGTCAGGGCAATTTTGGATCGGTCGATGGCGATACTCCTGCTGCTATGCGTTATACGGAAGCAAGAATGAGTAGATTAGCCGAAGAAATGTTGCAGGATATCGATAAGGAGACCGTCGATTTTCAATTGACGTATGATGATAAAGGCAAAGAACCAACCGTTTTACCAACCCGCATTCCCAATTTACTCATCAACGGAGCATCGGGTATTGCCGTAGGAATGGCGACCAATATGCCGCCTCATAACCTCACCGAATGTATTAATGCCACTTTGGCTTATATCGATTCCAACGGCGAAATTGATGTTGCCGGATTAATGCAACACATCTTGGCGCCTGATTTTCCAACCGGCGCTTCCATCTACGGATATGCAGGAGTAAGAGATGCCTTCGAAACCGGAAGAGGACGCGTCATGTTGCGGGGAAAAGCTGAAATAGAAATCAAAGATAACAGAGAAAAAATAATCATTACCGAGATTCCTTATCTTGTTAATAAAGCGGAATTAATCAAGCACATTGCCGATTTGGTAGGCGAAAAGAAAATTGAAGGTGTATCGAATGTGAATGACGAATCCGATCGCGACGGAATGCGCATTGTGGTGGACATTAAACGCGATGGCAATTCAAGCGTGGTGCTGAATAAGCTGTATAAACTGACCGCTTTGCAGTCATCGTTCAGCGTGAATAATGTCGCTTTGGTTAACGGGCGTCCGAAAATATTGAATCTGAAAGACCTGATTAAATACTTCGTCGAACATCGCGTGGATGTGGTCACCCGCCGTACACGCTACGATTTGCGAAAAGCCGAAGAGCGGGCGCATATTTTGGAAGGGTTGATCATTGCCTCCGATCATATCGATGAAGTGATCGCTTTAATACGCTCCTCACAAAGCCCGAATGAAGCCATCGAACGTTTGTCGGAACGCTTTGGTTTGACGGAAATACAATCGCGTGCCATCGTAGAAATGCGCTTGCGTCAATTAACAGGATTAGAACAAAATAGACTGCATTCGGAATATGAAGATGTTCAAAAACTTATCGCTGAATTGAAAGATATTCTTGAAAACAGAGAGCATTTAATGAAAGTCATCAAAGATGAATTGATCGAGATACGGAATAAATACGGAGATAAGCGGAAAACCGATATTATCTATGCTACCGAAGATTTTAATCCGGAAGATTTTTACGCCGATGATGAAATGATTATCACCATATCGCATTTGGGTTATATCAAACGGACGCCTTTGGCTGAATTTCGTTCGCAGAATCGTGGCGGAGTGGGAGCCAAAGGTTCTGAAACCCGCGACGAAGATTTCGTGGAATACATTTATCCAGCCAACATGCATGCCACCATGTTGCTGTTTACCCAAAAAGGACGCTGTTATTGGCTGAAAGTGTACGACATTCCCGAAGGAACAAAAACATCGAAAGGAAGGGCGATTCAAAACTTGTTAAGTATTGAACCCGACGATAAAGTGAACGCTTTTATCCGTGTGAATCAATTGAACGATAAAGATTTTGTTAATTCGCATTATTTATTGTTCTGCACGAAAAAAGGCGTCATCAAAAAAACCTTACTGGAAGCCTATTCGCGTCCCCGCCAGAATGGAGTTAACGCTATTACTCTCAATGAAGACGATACATTGATCGGTGTTCGTTTGACCGACGGCAACAACGAGATCGTTATTGCCAACCGGAAAGGGAGAGCGCTCCGTTTTCACGAAAAAGTAGTCCGTTGCATGGGACGGATGGCCGCCGGCGTAAAGGGAATAACTCTGGATCCAAAAGCCGATGAAGTCATTGGAATGATATGTATGAAAGATTTGGAAAACGAGACCATTCTGGTTATATCCGAACAAGGGTATGGAAAACGATCGAAAATCGACGATTACCGGATCACCAACAGGGGAGGAAAAGGAGTAAAGACTTTGAATATTACCGAGAAAACCGGATTGCTGGTAGGTATAAAATGTGTAACCGACGAAAATGATATCATGATTATCAATAAATCGGGAGTTACCATCCGGGTAAAGGTATCCGATATCAGCGTTATTGGCCGGGCTACGCAAGGTGTTCGCTTAATTAATTTGGAAAAGAGGAACGACGAAATCGCGTCGGTTTGTAAAGTAATTTCCGAATCAGACATGAAAGAGATTGAAAAAATAGACGAAGAACCCATAAAAAACGACATTTTCGAAGAAAATAATTCGGAAAATGATTGGGATTTGGAAAATAGTAACAATTAATTCGTAAATTTGCAGAATCAAATTAAATAAAAATAGTAATGATAAATTAATTAATGATTATGAGAAAGTTAATATTTACAGGAGTAATCTGTTTTCTGGTTAGCCTTTCATTTGGGCAGAAAAAAGCGGTGAGTGCGGCAAAAAACGAAATTAAAAACACTACACCCAATATAACGGAAGCAAGGTCTTTGATAAAAGATGCTTTAACAGATCCGGAAACGGCGAATGATGCTGAAACTTGGTATGTGGCCGGTCAGATCGAAAACAAACAGGTGGACATGCAAAACACGTTGGAAATTTTAGGGAAAAAACCGGATGAAGAAGCAATGTATGATGCTTTGGGAAAAATTGTTCCCTATTTTTTGAAAGCGGTGCAATTAGATCAAGTCCCCGATGCAAAAGGCAAAGTTAAGCTGAGATTTACGAAAGACATTCGGGCCATTATTCGGGCGAACCGGCCGTATTATATCAATGCCGGCGTTTATTATTTTAATAATCAGAACCCGCAAAAAGCGTTTGAAAATTTTAAAATGTATGGCGATATCCCTTCTATGGATTTGTATAAAGATGAAAAATGGGATGTAAAAAATGACACAACCAACATGCAAATCCGCTATTATGCAGGTTTGGCCGCTTCCCGCATTCCGGATCCTCAAGCTGCAATTGCTATTTATGACGATATGAAAAATTCCGGTTATGTTGCGAATTCCCTTTTTACGGAAAATGATATTTACAAGGAATTGGCTCGCGAATACAATCAGATAAATGATTCGGTGAACTTTGGAAAAATCATTCAGGAAGGTTTTGTCAAATTTCCGGGCGACGACTATTACATGATGAATATGATTAATATGAGCATTAATTCGGGTAAATCTGCTGAAGCGGTTGATTATTTGGAAAAAGCAATAGAAAAGACTCCCGATAACGCTCAACTGTATGCTGTTTTGGGTCAATTATTTTCCGAAGATAAAAAGCCGGATGAAGCTGTTAAGAATTTGAATAAAGCCCTGGAATTAGATCCTAACAATGTTGCTTTCTTGTCGGAACTCGGACGGGTCTATTTCAATTTAGGTGTTGAAAAACGAAGAGCTGCCGATGAAATTACGGATGCTGCTCAATCCAAAGCGGCAGCGAATGAAGCGCTGGATTGCTACCGGAAATCGATGCCTTACTACGAAAAAGTATTTCAAATGGATGCTACCAATAAAGACGCTATTTTTGCTTTGCGTTCCATCTATTACAATCTCAGTATGGGGCCTGAATTCGAAAAAATGGATGCGCTTTTTACCGGTAGTGGTGATAATAGTAAATGAATCAAGAGATAGTAACCGACAATTGAAACTTTAAAAAGGAAGGAGGGTATTTACAATGAAAGAAAAAATTGGAAACGATGCCGGACGCTTATGGAAAGTATTGGATGCGAATGGACCCAAAAGCGTGAAAGAACTGAAGAAAGCTACCAAATCGTCGGATAAGGAAATTTATGCTGCGATCGGCTGGTTGGCTCGGGAAGAAAAATTGGTTTTTCATCAGGAAGATGACGACTGGATCATTTCGTTAGCTTGATAAAACATTTTTGTATTTATGAATTATGAATTATAAATTATGAATTGACGGAAGCAACATTCCACAAATTCATAATTTATATTTCATAATTTTTTTTGTTTGAATGCGGTTATCCAAACATTCAAACTATCTAATAAAACCGGCGACGTTTTTCGAAGCGCCCAAGCTTGTAGTTGAGTAAAACTGATGTCGGTATTGAAATCCAAATTGGGAAATAAAGCGGCGTTTTTTAATGCGATTTCCTTATCTACTACTGCATAATCAATTTCTTTTGTATCTACCATCGGCAGTAATTCCTCCGAAGTATAGCCGGTAATTTCTTTGATTTGAATAGGCTCTGCAATTTCTTCGGATAAATGTTTCAGCCGCAAAAGCGACGATGAATTCTTAGGTATATAAATGGTTTGATTGGCTAAATTCAATTGGTTGGTAATAAACAAGACCGAATCGGCAGCATGGTGTTTTCGCTGAACAAGCACCTGCTTGTTCTGTGTGATCGGTATGGTAAATGCAAACTGTTTTTTATTTTCATTGGTAATTGGAATATTTTGAGCTATTACATCGTAAACATTATTTTCTAATTTTCGCATAGCCGTTTCCAAATCCTTTTCGAGATACAATTGAATGGTTAATCCGGAATATTGAGCGATAAACCGGCACAATTCATATTGAAAACCACCGATAGAATCGCCCGCCACATGAAAATCGATGGAGTTGTATTCTGTAACCACATTCAGTATATTCTTTTTCTTTATTTCAGGGAAGTCCCGCTTAGGTTTCACTACGGCTTCACCATAGCGGACAATCGATGGAAAAAACACGATCAAAAGAATAATAGAAGGCAGGAAAGCCAGGAGGATAAATAATCGCTTACTATTCATAGCCTGATTAATTAATAAAGTCGACGGAAACGCCTAATTTTAATACAGGAGGATTAACCGGGTAATGTGGAATTGAAAAATATTCCGGCGGAGCAATCCAAAGAGAGCCCAAATTATAGTATTCCAAAAAGAAACGTGTCTGTTTCAAATGGCAATTAAGAAACCCGCCGATAAGCGGATAGTCGCCTGTCCGACTGCCTGCTGCCGCTTTTTCTTCGGCGCTTTGCAGTCTGAACTGTTGGGTAGCCGGTTCGTAAGCTGGTGAATAATAGCGACTCCAATAATGGACATTTGCTCCCATCTGGACGGTCAATACTTTGGAAATAACCACTTGAAGAAACAGACTTGAATAGGCGCTTAGCGTCGGTAAAGGAAGGACTTCCTGATTCGATGAGGTTTGATAAACCACTTGGTTATCCCAGTGCAAAGCCTGTAATTTGAAATTCTGTTGCAAATTAATTGCCAATACTTGAATGTTTCCATTATCTTGCTGCGGATAACCGCTCCCATCAAAATAAATGTAATTGGAAACATTTTCTACTCCGATGCCTGCCTGGGTTAAGGTGTGAGGAATGGTAATTTGCCCGCCGATAAACACTTTCCTGGTCTTTTTGAAACTGTTATCCCACCAAAAATATTGACTGTGGTAATGGTTTTCGTAAAAAGTAGGCGACGTATTTTTGATATATCCGTTAGCTGAAACGGAGGCAATGTCGTGCATAAAAGGGATTCGAGTTTCTATGTTTCCGGATAAATTAAAATCCCCAAGGTTATATCCAAGAATGCCTAAACTTGCCTGGGCATTATAACGCAGTATTTTACCGGTACGTTTTGCTAATTCGCCTCCAATAAATGTAGCATTATAATTCGAGATATGCGATCGAAAGTGGGTCGTATCACCCGGCATTTGGGGAACCGTATCCATTAATGTAAATTGGCGAATATCGTGGGTGATATAAGCTGTCAGATCAAATTTTACCCAGGGACTGAATCCTTCACGGAGCGAAAGCCCGAATGTATTTTTTATGGAATGGTATGAGGTCGAATCGGAAGGGAGTTGTCTGGCTCGATCCGGATTCAAATGGTCGGCATACTGATAGTACTGATTAAGGTTAGTGGAATCCTGAGTATAAAAATTTCGTTTCTTATTCGTATAATCCAATGTATACAGGATACTTGCGACGGGAATAAATTGCTTGATTGTGTTGCCTACCGAATCTTTCCTGTCCGTATCCCGCTCATACCCCAAATTATACCGGTAATTAAGGAAATACCTGTTTCCCGACATCCGGTTCCACGTATTTTCGAATTGTGTTGGAAAATTTCGGGATTGTGTATTTCTACTGCTTACAAAGTCGGGATGCGTCACATATTGGTCGTCTTGTAATCCGCCATTTTCTCCATTGGTATATGCCGATGCGGGATTAATAAACAGATGCACTTGATGCCGGTCGGACAGATAGTTTCCAAAAAAGACCCAGTCGGTATGCTTGGCGCCTTGCGAATTATAAAATCCGCGGGCGTAAAGATAATCGACAGAGGTGCCTATATTTATCTTTCTGCCAAAATTGAAAGTAAGTAATGCTTGGAACCGTTCTTCTTTGTTTTGTTGACTTCCTGCCGATTGATAAGAAACATTCGAATAGGGAATTTTGGTATTAATGAAATTAAAATCATCCGGTCGTTTAAGGTAAGACCGCAGATTATCGGAAAATAAAAAATCAGAACGGTCTTCCCTGTCAAAGAATACCCGCGATTCGAGCGGCAATCCCAAATTACCCAAATAAGCAACGGAGACGCCCATTCCTTCTACATTCGTCCGGTTGAAATAATCGGTCAGGAAAGTATCGGGACGAACGGGGATGATTTCTCCCGTTGGTTCGGTGATATGCCAGTAGTTGATTTGTAGGGAGGTGTCGATAACTCCTACATTTTTTTTCTCAATCAGAGTGGAAGAAATCGTATCGGTCACTGCCCCTTCCCCTGGTGGAGGCATTGGGGGTGGGGGAGGGGCTGTAAATCCTGTTAAAGCCAGGAGCAGCAATAGCGCTATGATTGTTTTTTTTATCAAAAAGAATAATCAGATTTCCTCGATTATTTCCATTCCCTGTAATATAGCCTTTTCGTTCATTGGTAAAAGATTATGACGTCGTTCCGGGAGTGATTTCTTCAACCCTTTCATGACACTTTCCAATGTGACCATCGGCGTTGTTTTCAACATTCCACCCAGTACAATCATATTGAATGCTTTGGTATTTCCCTCCCTGACCGCCGTATTCATTGCATCGATACGGAAAATCCGGATGTCTTTGCGTGTGGGCGGATGCGTGATGCCGTAATCGTCAAAAATCAGAATACCACCCGGTTTAACCTTGCTTTCAAATTTTTCCAGCGAAGGTTGATTGAGTATAATGGCAATATCGTATTGATTGAGTACCGGAGAAGAAATCTTTTGATCGCTCAGAATGACGGTAACATTTGCCGTTCCTCCTCTTTGTTCCGGCCCGTAGGACGGATACCATGCGACCTCTTTGTCTTCCATTAATCCGGAGTAAGCAAGGATTTTTCCCATGGAAAGCACTCCCTGACCGCCGAAACCGGCTATAATTATTTCATGTTTCATATTTAAATATCTTTTAAATCACCTAAAGGGTATTTTGGGAACATATTCGTTACCATCCATTGGTTGGCTTGAGCCGGTGTCATCTTCCATCCGGAGGGACAATTGGATACAAATTCCACTACCGAAGTTCCTTTTCTTGCCATGGAATTTTCAAATGCCTTTCGAAGCGCTTTCTTTGCTTTTCTAACAGCCCCTGCCGTATGAACTGCCTGGCGGGTGACTAAACACGTTCCGTCTAACAGCGCCAACAAATCGGATATTTTTAGCGGATAACCGTTCAACTCTGATTTTCGACCGTAAGGAGAGGTCGATGTTTTCATGTCGAGCAAAGTGGTAGGAGCCATTTGTCCACCGGTCATCCCGTAGATTGCATTATTGATGAATATAATCACAATATTTTCTCCGCGATTGCAGGCGTGAATGGTTTCGGCAGTGCCGATGGCTGCTAAATCGCCATCGCCCTGGTAAGTGAAAACCATTTTGTCGGGATTCAGGCGCTTGACGGCAGTTGCTAATGCCGGAGCGCGGCCATGAGCGGATTCCTGCCAGTCGATGTCTAAATAATTGTAGGCAAAGACGGCGCATCCGACAGGAGCGATGCCGATGGTTTTTTCTTCCATACCCATCTCATCGATGACTTCCGCTATCAATTTATGTACAACGCCGTGGCTGCATCCAGGACAGTAATGCATCGGGCATTCGTTCATCAAACGAGGCTTTTCATAAACCAAGTTTTCTTGTTTAATTATATCTAATGTATCCATAATTTATAATTCGTAATTCATAATTTTTTTAGCGCTTCCACCACTTCGTCGGGAGTTGGAACGATGCCTCCCAAACGCCCGTAATGATTAACCGGAATCTTGCATTCGACGGCTAACCGGACATCTTCTATCATTTGACCGGCATTTAGTTCCACAGTTAAAATGCCTTTGATCTTTTCACTGTATGCTTTTAATTGTTTTTTAGGAAAAGGCCAAAGTGTGACTGGGCGGAAAAGGCCTACTTTTATTCCTTCTTCCCTTGCCAATTCTACGGCTTTTTGGCTGATACGGGCAGCCGACCCGAAAGCGACAATCAGGTATTCGGCATCCTCGCAATGCAATTCTTCGTAAATCACTTCGTTTTCTTCGATTTTCCGGTATTTGTCCTGGAAACGGTTATTATTCTGTTCCATAATGGACGAATCCAATTCGAGCGAAGTAATGATGTTCGGCTTCCGGCCTTTGAGTTTTCCCAGCGTAGCCCACGGTTGGTCTCTTCGGATTTCCTCTTCCGTTTTTCGAGGCCGGTATTCGGGGAGAATGACTTTTTCCATCATTTGACCGATAACGCCGTCGGCTAAAATCATAGCCGGATTGTTGTATTTGAAAGCCAGGTCAAATCCCAGCGCTACATGATCGGCCATTTCCTGAACCGAAGCCGGCGCCAGTGTAATCAGTCGATAATCGCCATGTCCACCACCTTTTACCGTTTGAAAGTAATCGGCTTGGCTTGGTTGGATGGTACCTAATCCCGGCCCTCCGCGCATGACATTGACAATCAACGCAGGCAGTTCAGCGCCGGCCATGTAGGATATGCCTTCCTGTTTCAGGCTGATTCCCGGACTGGAAGAAGAGGTCATCACCCGTTTCCCACAACCTGCACCACCGTAGAGCATGTTAATGGCTGCAATTTCGCTCTCTGCTTGAAGCACAACCATCCCCGTTGTTTCCCATGGCTTTTCTTCCATGAGCGTTTCCATGATTTCCGACTGGGGAGTAATGGGATAACCGAAATATCCGTCGGCCCCGTAGCGAATGGCTGCATGAGCTATTGCTTCATTTCCCTTCATTAATTTTATTTCTTCTGCCATTTAAATTTGAATTTTATAAACAGTAATACACCCATCCGGACACACATATCCGCAATTCGCACACCCGGTACATTCATCCGGGTTTTTGACTTGGACAAAATTATATCCTCTGTCATTTACTTCGTTTGTCAATTCCAATACATCACTCGGGCATGCAACTATACATAAATCGCATCCTTTGCACCGTTCGGCATTGACCGTTACGTTTCCTTTTACTTTCGCCATATTGTTGAATTGATTAATTTTTGTTATCCGCTCAAATGCAAATAAGTTTAAAAATTGGGATATTTTCTATTGAGTTTAGATAATTTTTTTGATAAATATCCTGACGAATCGTGGGTATTTTTCAACCCTTCCATCAATGTGAGTTTTGCCTTTGTATATTCTTCCAAATGAAGTAGAAAATTACTTTTGTATAAATAGAGCGATTCATCGTCCGGTGCTAATCTAAGCGCTTCATCTATGTACTGCAGCGCTTCATTCCAATTTTTCATCCGGCCATTGAGCTTGGATGCGATCATATTTATCAAAAAGCTGTCGGGATACAAATTCAAGTATTCTTTGGCCTTTTCCAGCGCTTTATTGTAATTCTTGTTCCTGTCATATACATAGATCAGGTTCATCAGTATTTCTCCCGGATCGAATCCGAGCGACTGGGCATATTCAAAAGCGTCGATGGCTTTTTCTTTATCGTCCACATCTTGAAACGCAAGTCCCAAGCGATGCCAAGTCTCTGCATCCAACGGGTCTGACTTTTGAATGAATTCGGCCAATTCTATTACTTCTTCTTTGCAGTCGAGCGATACATAACACTGCAATTGCATCCAGAAGAAATTAATATCCTCATCCAGTTTGATGATTGCTTCCTGAAGAACCTCAATGGCGGAATCGTGTAAGTCCACATCAATAAGCGCTTCTCCCATCGCTTGATAAAGAATGGATAATTCTTCGTTATTTCCTGCATATATTGTTTTTAACCGTTGAAAAAACAGGAACGATTCGTCTTCCATTCCCAAATGCATCAAGGCGGTCAATCGATGACCGTCGACCCAAACATCGGGTCCGTTTTTTTCTAATTTATCACACATTGCCAGAAGATCGTTCCAGCGCTCGTAATCGTTTAGCAGTAAAAGTATTTCATAAATAAGTTCGTCGTCATCCAAATAAACTCGCAGTGCGTAATTAATTGCATGTTTGGCCCGCTTGATTTGGTCGTTGATGAGATAGATCTCAATTATTTCGGTTAACTCTTCGGGTTCATAGAAACCCGGTTTTTCCCCTAAACGAATCGCTTTATCCCACTCCAAAAAGAAATCGGGATACAAGTCATCCGCTTCACCATCGGAATTATTATAAAAAAAATCGTTCATTCTTTTTCATTCTTTATTATCTTACTCCAAGAATCTTTCAGAGAAACCGTGCGGTTAAAAACCGGTCTTTCTTTTGTTGAATCCGGATCAACGTTGAAATAGCCCAAACGTTGAAATTGAAAATTTTCAAAAGGCAAGGCATTGACCAACTCTTTTTCAAGCCGGCACGGATGCAAAACTTTCAACGAGTCGGGATTTATCCAGTCACGGAAATCCGTATCTTTCCCTTCGTTTGGATTTTCAACAAGGAATAGACGGTCGTACAGACGCACTTCAGCCGGAACGCTATGTTCGACCGAAACCCAATGAAGGGTACCTTTTATTTTCCGGTTGCTTTCGGGCATTCCGCTTTTGGTTTGCGGATCGTATTCGGCATATATTTCAAGGATATTTCCTTCTTCATCTTTCTTAAATCCGGTGCAACGGACAATGTAAGCGTTTTTCAGCCGCACTTCCCGGCCGGGTGTTAGCCGGAAAAACTTCGGAGGGGCTTCTTCCATGAAATCTTCCCGTTCGATGAACAATTCTCTTGTAAACGCTATTTCATGGGATCCCATGGATTCGTCTTCCGGATTGTTCACTGCTTCCATCATTTCTGTTTTCCCTTCCGGATAATTGGTGATAATCAGCTTCACCGGATCGAGTACGGCGGATACCCGTTTGGCCTTTGCATTCAAATCTTCGCGGATCGAATGTTCCAGAAGGGCATAATCGATAATTCCGTCGAATTTGGTATACCCAATTTTATCAATGAATTTATGAATGGCGGCGGATGTGTATCCCCTTCTGCGCAATCCACATAGAGTAGGCATTCGCGGGTCGTCCCATCCGGAAACTCTTTTTTCTTGAACCAATTGCAACATTTTACGTTTGCTCATGACCGTATAAGTCAGGTTCAAACGGTTAAATTCAATTTGTCGCGGGCGATATGCGCCGTCTTCCGGACGAATTGCTTTCAGGTCATCAACAAACCGGTCATACAATGGACGGTGGACTTCAAACTCCAGCGTACAGATTGAGTGAGTAACTCCTTCAAAATAGTCCGATTGCCCATGAGCAAAATCGTACATCGGATAGGCTTTCCACGCATCGCCTGTCCGGTGGTGCGGCGTATGAACTACCCTGTAAATCACCGGATCGCGGAAGTGCATATTCGAGCTTGCCATATCGATTTTTGCTCGCAAAACCATTGCGCCTTCAGGGATTTCTCCGGTATTCATTTTTTGGAACAGGGATAAACTTTCTTCCATGGGACGATTACGGAAAGGACTGGGCTGGCCGGCTTGGGTAGGCGTGCCTTTCTGTTGAGCGATTTGCTCCGACGATTGTTCGTCGATGTAAGCCTTGCCGGCTTTGATCAGTTCAACGGCAAAATCCCAAAGTTGCTGAAAATAATCGGAAGCATAATAAACGTTCTTCCACTGAAACCCCAACCATTGAATATCTTCCATGATGGAATCGACATATTCCGTATCTTCTCTTGTCGGATTTGTATCGTCGAAACGCAAGTTGCAAATTCCACCGTAGGTTTGGGCGATGCCGAAATCCATACAAATAGCTTTTGCATGTCCAATATGCAGGTAACCGTTGGGTTCCGGCGGAAAGCGGGTTTGTATTCTTCTGCTATTTTTCCCTTCGGCCAAATCCTTTTCGACCATGGCTTCAATAAAGTTCAGGCTTTTTTTATTTTCTTCAATGAGAATAGTTTCTTCGCTCATATTTTCATTTTTAATCTGCAAAAATACAAATATATTTTGGAATAGGGATAAAAATGGCAAGTTTGTACGTATGAACAAAAAAATAATTCTTTATTCTTCCTTATCCTTCCATGGAAAGTGTTTTTGGATCGGTTATAAAAAAAAATACCGCGGTGAAATGCATAAAAAACACCGCGATGTTTTGAACTTTTCATCGCGGTGTTTTGAAATAACTACTATTTCGCACTTAATTACAACTCTTTGAAAAATAAGATAAAAAAACGAATAGAAATTATATTCATCTGTACAGGAATTAAGATTAATTCTTGTTAAACCGGATATAATTCGTAACCGTCGTACCGGTATCGGCAGAGCCTACTTCAATATACGTTCCATCGCCTTTTTTGAAAGAGAAAAATCCATCCACCGGTTCCTGGCCGGTTCCGCTCGCTGTAATTGTTACTTCGTAGAGTGTACTCGTCTTCTTCGTTTCTTTAACGATAGCCGTAACTCCACTTTGAGTACTGCCATTGAAGATTGAAAAACTCAGTCCGCTCAAAACAATGTCGCTGGATGAAAACATGAAATACGTGTCGGCATCGGAGGGTTCTGCCCATTTTCCCTGTATCCAGGAGGGTGGCGAAAGTTTTCCGGCTGCAGCCAAACCGGAGTCGTCGCTCGAGTTTGGATCGTCTTTTTTACAACTACTCATTAAAGCAACGGATACGATTGCTAATAAAACACTAAATCTGAATAAAATTTTCATTTGTTTAATAAATTAAAGATTAATAATAAATTGTTAATAATAAACTGTTAATAATAATTACTATAAATTAGGGTTAGTAATATTCGCTTTTTTAATTCTCCATTCTTAATTCTCAATTGGCTTCATCCCCTCCGCTACTTTTTGAAGTTCCAGCCGGGTAGTTTCCAGATTGTCGATTACATTTTTAATAGTCCGGATGTCTTCCAATGGGGCAAAGATGACTTTATCATCCGGCTGCTCTTTCGCTATATCCCTATCATCCTTATCCATTATTTACTTATTTCATTTACTGATTTTCTTCACCCAACCGGAACTGCCTCTTACGATGTAAATACTTTGCGGGAGATTGCCGACAGGAATTTGGATTTCTCCTGACGTCTTAGCGCCTGTATAAACCACTGTTCCCGACAGGGAATAAATGGTAATCGTTTCCATTTTGGAGCTTTTTACCGATAGCCAATCGTTAGACAAACTGATGATTGCCGATGGAACAGACAAAACAGGGCTTTTAAGGCCTGTCAGTTGATCGTAGTGGTATACGGAATAAGAAGAATAGTCGGTTAAGCTTTCATTTCCGTCGTAATAATAATCGATTTGCATCCGTTCTTTTGAATCAAAGTAGGTAATATCTTTGGTTACCCAGTACAGATTGCCTCCATACGAATCGTAGGAATCTTCTTGATTTTCTATCCGTTGCAGTTTGCCGGACGAATCGGTGAAATAAGCGTCTGTTTCTATCGAGTAATCACCGGTATCCTGAAAATGTTCCATACGCGTAGGTCTTCCTGCGGAATCGTAGGTCTTGAATATCGTTTTAGCCCATGACTTATCGTTCGTTAAGGAATTGCTCATCGTTACCATAATGGAATCAATACGATTATTGGAGCGCCAGTATTGATAGTCCATTTCTGAAGAATACACCAATCCGGTTACGGTAGTAGTCGTTACGGCTTTTATCGGATCGCCGTTATTGTCAAAGCTCATCTCCATTCGGGTTGTTCCGTTATCAACTTCGCTCGTGGACGTCAAATCGTAGGTAAATTCATTGCCGGTGTCGCTAACAATTTCGCCTTTCATACTATAAACAATCTGTCCGTTATCCCAGTTATAATACTCCTTGCTTACCGGATAGCCGTTTTTTGTCCACAAATAGGTTGAACTATCCGTTCGAACATTCTGATTATCATACGCAGCTGAACTTGTAAACTGTTTATCCGGAGCATAAAAACCGTCTCCGCTCTGAGGATACCCTGTTTGTGCATTTGCCGTTAAAAGCGGCATTAACAATGTGCCGAATGCTACCAGCACATTTCTTACTGATCTTGTGTTTAAATTTTTCATACTCTTTTAATTTTTAATTTTTGATAATTTTATTGTTTAACATGAATGATATTGGGCTCGGTGTAGCGCCTTCACTACGTCGCAGTTAAAGACAAAGCTCCGCTTATGAGGCTGTCTCAAAAGGATTTTTGAACGTGGATGACGCAGAAAACGCGGATAAGTGCTGATTTTTATATTGTTGATAATTAAATATATACAATTTTATTGATTATATTATCTGTGAAAATCCGCGTTATCTGTGTCATCCGCATTCTTTTGCGACAGTCCCTTTAATACGATGTAGGGGGAGTTGCCCGGCAAACTTTGTCTATTTTGCTACGGCCAAGTCCCCTTTAGGGGATTTAGGGGTGGGTGCGTTACATCTTCACAAATTCCACGCGGCGGTTTTTCGCTCTGCCTTCGTCGGTCGAGTTATCGGCGATGGGTGAGGTTTGTCCTTTGCCTGCGGATTTCAGGCGGTCGGCGGAGATACCCAATTCGACGAGTTTATCCATAACGGCTTTCGAGCGGGCTTCACTGAGCGTTTGGTTCGATGCGGCGCTGCCTGTGTTGTCGGTATGACCTTCGACTGAAAACTTGACGTCGGGATTATCCTTCATTAACTGTGCGATGCGGTTGATTTCGCCCATGCTTTCGGGCTTGATTGTGCTTTTGCCTACATCGAACGTGATG
>Ga0123357_10000693_pt1 | contig 33757 bp, 21 predicted proteins | sample TergutEmb28metaG_FD_89873 | JGI IMG/M metagenome (GOLD analysis project Ga0123357, IMG submission 89873) | Embiratermes neotenicus P4 segment gut microbial communities from Petit-Saut dam, French Guiana - Emb289 P4 | ecosystem: Host-associated > Arthropoda: Insects > Digestive system > Gut ... | reverse complement strand
TGCACTGGACGAAATTGAACTGCTGGACTCGTGACAACTGGCTGTTTGGCGGTAAGGTTGAGGTTGTGACAACCCTGGCACACTTTCAGAACCTCCCTCAACTGAACTGGCGTCGCTTGATACTCTCACTTCATCACTATCAGTGTCGACAATCAGTTCAGATATTTCATGGGTCTGCAGCAACCTTGGCCTCTTGCTTGGTCGACTCTTTATGCCACCACTCGTTTCAACTGTCAAATGATTACTGGGAAGAAAAACAATCTCTCTGTGCAATACTGGATCTAAACTCAGCCTGAAGTCTGAGAAACGAAACAGAATATTGTCGAGCTCTAAATGGGGCCCTTCAAAGAAAAGGATGGCAGATAAAGTTCTGCTTATTGCAACGTGTCACCATATTATCACTGTAATGTAGGTGCTGCATAGATACATTCTGCAGACTAAATGGTCATTCACAACCCAAATGAATAGAGCAGGAAAAATAAGCTTTGCATCGTCGCCACTACATCCTTACTAACTGTAGGTACAGACAGCATCATATAAAAAATGGATAAAGGGGGTTTTAAATCAAGGGGTAAATCAGTCGGAGCATGAAGCTGGAAAAACTTCTAGAGTGGTGCTAAGAATGAATGAAGTTTCCCTTAATATCCCACAGCATCGAGAGTGAAATATTTAAATGGCTGAGGCTGTGGCTGTCCTACCAGCAGGACTCTCATACCCCAGGGGATGTTAAATAATTTAAATGCCATCCTACGGCTAGGATGCACATACTGTATAGGTTAATGTTAATGTAGAAGTAAGACAAGGTGATGCATTATCAGTTGTTTTAATTTAGTACTGGATTATATTCTAAAGAAATTATATGCCAAGGGAAGTGTATCAACTAAGTGGTGCAGATCAATGTGTATGCAGGTGATGTGTTCATAATATCTAGGAATCTAAAAACAATGGAAAAAGCATTACAGAAATTAGATAAGACAGCACACGCAATGAGAATGATAATCAATTAACAAAAAACAAACTATATGAGAGAATGTAAGAAGATGCACAATTACCGTAAGCAGATAGGGGAAGGAGGGTATAGGTGTGAAAGTGTCTCTAGTTTTCCTTATTTAGGGTCAGTAATAAATGATAATAGCATACCAGGAGAAATAGCACACAGAATTAAGAAAGGAAATAGAGCCTGTTATGCATATAAAGGATTAATAATGACCTTTAAATTAACTAACATGTATACTAAAAGGAGGATTTATATGGTATAAGACCTGTAGTGACCTTTACATGTGACACCTGGACATTGTCTGTATGGAACATAAATAATTTATTAGTTTTTGAAAGACATATTTTAAGGGAGATATTTGGACCACTTCAGTCTACAGAAGGATGGAGAATAAGGAATAATAGTGAATTGCAGAAGTTGATAAAAGGAGAAGGTACTGTGCAATATATGAAAGCACGAAGAGTAAAATGGTGGGGATGTCTTAGCAGAATGGCAGATACAAAACTATTTAAGAAGATTACTGATTGGAACCCTAAAGGAGTAAGAACCAAAGGACAGTCCAAGAATAGATGGATAGATGAAGTAATAAATGATTTAGAGAATCTAAAACTGAGAATTGGAGCCAAATTGTCAACGATAGGAAGCCTGAATCATCTGGTGCAGATGACCAAAACCCATGTAGGGTTATGTCAGACGAAGAAGGTGAAGAAATGAATAAACATGATGATCTTTGTGATGAAACTTCTGCAACGGTAGTTTGTCTGCATTCCTCTGGGCTTCACTGAGTGTGCCCAAAATTAAATAAATAGGATTTTCAGAATGGTATAACACCTGAATAAAAGCTGACTGTGAAGTACCTACTAATCAAATTAATGGACCATATTTTTTGACATCACAGAGACCCTATCATATCCTGAAGTGGATTAAGCTGAAATTAAAATATCAACTTTCAATTTTGTCATAAAAGTTAAATTTTTAATTTTTTCAACAGGTGAGGGCTTGAACTTCTTTGACAAACACATGTCATGCCCAGTCTGTTCTGCACTGGCATTAACAGCATGAGGTATGTCCTGCATTCTAGTCTTGTCATTTGTCAGTTGTGCACCACATATCTGAAGTGCTGGAGGGGTATTTTGTACAGTGCCTTTTTACCTTCTTAAAAGTCTTCCTGTAAGTCATCCTAAAATGCTGTAGCACCATGCTCAGTGACAGTTGCACCAACAAGGAACCTAAGTTTTATCAGAGTCATTGTTGTTTTAGTGTTATTAAATGTTACATTTTTATTTTTGAAGTCATTATTCTTAGTGAAGAAATTCATTTGTCCACACATGTATATACAGTAATGTTATGTGAAGGTGATGTATTTACACACACACACACGTGGATACACATTCAAACTCTGTTATAACATCTTCAAAGGGACAGAATAAATTGTGTCATTATAAAAAGAGTGTTGCTGTAAGTGAGGTTTATGGTAAAGGTAAAGGTAAAGGAAGAATGTTACAAGACAAAACTCAGGCCGTTAGGTGTATTACTGAATGTTAATGCTATGATCTATTTCACATTTAAATTACAATTAAAATTTAGCAATAATAAAAATTACTCCCCTATAATTGTTTATCTTCATACAGGTTTACACTAAAAAATACATTAATATGCATTTAAAATTAGGAAGAACAAGTTACATTGAGAAGAGGACTGCTTGCTGGGTCATTGTCACTTGTCTCTTGCTTAAACCACGTAAACAGCGCGTTACTGACCGCTTCATTCAGGCTTTAGAAGTCGCTTGTATTCTCAGTCTGCTTTGTTCATATGCTCTAAAAATTATGGTTTTATTTTTCCAAATCATTCAGCTTGTAGAATTCATGAGACCAAATTTCCGACACACATCAGTTTTCTTTCTACGTTTTCTATTCAGCTTATCACTTTGTTCTCTTTGACACTCAAAACATTCCTTTTACACATGACTGTAGCCATGTTATCACATTACCAGTGTCCTGTTAACTGGAAGAGTAGAAATGTAGAGGGCAACTTTATGCACAGAGTGAATTATTGTTACTCTTTGTCATTTTCCAGGCCTGGAATTTATCTAGCTACCTGAAAGCATACTGGGCTTGCTCTGTTATGGACAAGGAAATGGTAGGATCTCAAAATTGTGTACTTCTTGAAAAATTGTATTAGAAACAGTGACTGACAATGCTGTTATATCTGATGTAGATGCTCTTATGTATGTTGTACTAAAGATAGAAAAAGTGCCTTATGGGGAATTAGTTATGGCTGAATGTATAATGCTACAGATGATATGTCACACACACCAAGGTCCCCATAACCAAGTGCAAGTGTATACATGTGTGTGTGTGTTTTTATATGCTGTTAACATTTATTGAGTGAACACTTAAATGCACTAAACACTTTTAATATTACAGGATAAAATATGTCAGAATAGTTTTGTAACTATGGAAGTATTGTAAAAATATGAAATTATGTTTATGAATAAAATTAATTAATAACTCTATGCCCATTATTTCTTCTAGTTGCCAAGAAACTGGCGCAACGTTCCCAGAACAATCCTGGAAATGTTTTTATCATATGTTTGTGGCTTCCTTACTTGCATTTTCTCCCAAACAGTGTAATGTCTTGATGTATGTGTGGTGTAACATCATGGTTTTCATTTTAAAGTCATCCACACAGATAATTTTGGTAAAAGTGTTTAGAGTCCCTGAAGAACACCTTTTAAATCTCGTAAGGTGATTTTTGGAAAATGCTTCCTGACAAGGGGATTGTTTTTGTTCAGATCTCTGACTTAAGGTTTTTAAATGCTGTGTGTGACAATGAAGCTTAAATCCATTTTCTTCATTTCATTTACAGTTCTACACTATTCAAATATGGTTGTCCATACAGACTTTTAAAATGACACTCGAACAAAGGATTCAAGAATCTTAACCTCCCAAACTTGGATGTAAACAAGTCTTTGATTCCATGGAAAGGCTTCTTGTCTTCAAGCAATATATTCCGCTCAGTTGCTGAGTTAAGCATAAAATTTTATGAACTGAGTGAATCCAGCACAAGATGTATCTCATCCACCAAATTTATAAAGGACAACTGGTTTGTGAATTCTTACACAGATGAAACTACACCAAGCCTGATTATACATTTGTGAAAATATGGCTTGAATAAAAAATCTGTTCACAAAACACATCACCCTCTGCAGCAGGCCCCATGATGTTTAAGTCTCGTGGTAATCATGTAGAGTCATTGCAGAGAATTCTGACATAAAACCTGAACACATTAACGGAATGGCAACACGTTTATACGTCATCTGCTGACAGATATAAGCCGAACATGCAAATGTATGTTGGGACTTTAAGGAAAAACTTCAGAGGCAGTATAGTGTGTGACTCTTTTTTCTTTTTTTGTGGGGGTGGGAGGTTCATCTGAAGTTGATACTGTAAAGACTGTGATTTTATGACATTTGAAGAACACTGGTGCTTTTCACTTGCCAAGTTCAAGATGCAGGACCTTGGCAGATGTTTCAAACAGGATATAATTGCTGGACTTGGGTGAAGATTAGAGGGTGAATGTTAGAACAGAAAATTTCTTGTGTAAGATGTTGTGACCCCTCATTGTAAAGATGGGAAGAACATTTGTGAGTGTGGGGCTAGAAGATGAGGCACAGAGAGGGTTATTTTTCTGCTGTGTGATGCAGAGGGCCATATATAACAGCCTAACATAGATTAGGAGTGAGAAGGGATGTTTCTATGCCAGTAAAGGTTGGTTTGATGATTCTAAGAGACACATAAAGCTATGCAGTGTGAAGAGAAAGGAATCAGCACCTGCTGATGAGGTGCCTGGCACCAGTGCTTACCACTTCAAGTCTTAAACTTGGTGAGACAGGTTGATATTTAAGCAGGGTTGAAGGGTGTCGTGGTGTCATACAGAGAGGTGTGTAAGGTAGTGTGGAAGAAGTCAGAGAAATTGAAGATCACCTTGTTCTTTACAAAGTCTCAGTCTCCCCTTTCTCCATGTGCTTTGTGTCATTTCATCTCCCTGACAACTTTCAGCCAGGAACCAATAAATACCATCAGAGGTGTTTTTGTGTATGTATGTGTGTGTGTGTGTTTTTTTTACCATGTTTTATCTTTAACTTCCCCTAATCCTATTTTTCCCACAACTTCTTAACTTTGGACATCACAGTTTTACAGTTTGCAGGATCTTTAATAATGTAATGCCTCCAAATCACAAAGGTTTCCTGCATAGGCTTCATTTCATTTTTATTAGCATTGTCATGTTTCAAGGAAGGCAATATTAGGTTTCCTTCCTTTTAATAAGGATTTATGAAGATTTGTACTTTTAAATTAAGGTAATTATTTGCATATAATTTAAATAGCCTGATGCTTTGTTTTTCAGTTTGTTGAAGGCGAGTAAGTATGTGGGAAAGCCAAAACGATACCCTTTGTCGCCATCTGCAATTTCAACCATTACCAATGAAAACCAGGTAAAAACCTACATGGATAACAGCAATGGGATTAGAAATGCAAGTTCAAATGCTTACAATAAGGTAAGAGCCAGAATGCACCCTGTATATTTTGTAACAGCCTTTATTTCACTAGTTACGAATCACATATCTCCCTGCCTGTGTGTAGTTTCATGCAGAGTTCTCAGTTCATACTGGTATTGTATTTCATGTGGGCAACTTTTATTTTTTAGATTTTTTAATTTTATCTTTTGTAGCTTTATTTGGGACCAGGGGTGATTTGGATTCTGCTCCAGAAGTACTGATGTACCACATTAAAAAATTAGGGAAAACCTGTTTTTAGTAATGGAAATCGCGGATTGTACGTACATGTGCAGATCCAGACAACCATCACCTTTGTTTGAGGACAGGAGGGTGATTTTGTTTTATCATGTGTCCTTACTGAACTAATCTTGCTGCTTAGAAGAGTAGACGAGTAGACTCATATTAATGTCACAGACAGGCTAAAGAGTCTGCCTTACATCCTTTGCAGTCTTGCCATTTGCCATGAAACAGACTACTGTGTATATCAGGAGAACGTGGTTCATGAGTAACACTGTATGATGAAAGCAGAGGTTTTTTTTGCACCATTGGTGAATAAAAGGGATGAAAACTAAACCATATCCTCATATTCTGCTATTACTGTGTTCAGTATGATTATTTTAAAGTTTCAGCATAATGAATCCCTAGTTTCCCAATAAGTTTTCAGATAAGTATGACACTATAAAATGCAGCACCAAAGTTCAGGAGTGCCCATTTTTTATTATTTCAGCAGAAAATGTGCTTTTGTTCTCAGCTGTCACCTGGACGAGGGGAGGGATCTGATACAGATATGGAACCTACGGCATCACAGTCTCAAGATTGTGAGCCTACTCCTCCACTTCAGCGCCACGGATCCAAGAGTAACTTCTTCCTGCCTCCAGTAGAAGGGGGTGATTCTCCTCACAAAGTAGGCCATCCACAACACCAGCAGCCAATGCGAGGTCCATTCACACGTGGCAGTCCACATCCCAGGCCAAGGTAATTCAGTTCATACTGTCTTACAGCCAGGCATCCAAAACATAATGTAAAAACCTTTTATACTATTTACTTCTGATACAAGAACATTTAATATGCAGTGTGGTCCAAAACCCAGTTAACCAAAATTAAATCATATCTTCTGTACGCAGAAAGGCTTACTGATGCCAGTCAGTTTGTAAAATGTTATCACATCATTGTGAGTTTTGCATTGAATGTGCAAGATCTCATTTAAAACATTTTTAAGGTCATAAAGTAACAAAGGTACAACAAATTTAGTGCCCGTTTTAATAACTGGTGATCTGACTTTTGGGCCACTCTGTATGCCATCCACATTCTGTGGTTTATGACTTTGGTATAACATTATGGAAGAATTCTTTAGACATTGTCCATTGAATTAAAAATACATACAACTTTTTTTTTTATTGCACATCATCATACTTGTGGTCACGCTAGTGGTAATAAAGCTGATCGAGCCTGTGTTTTTGTGGATACGTGTGTATGGCAAGACAGATTATATTGGACAGAGGGAAATGTTTATTGGAGTTAGTATATCATAAGGCACTAGGCAACATGTGACTGAAATTGTGATCTTTTTGACTATTATTAACAGAAATTTGATGGACAGGTCTTAGTAGAAAGAGTGCTGTGCCAAGGAATAAAAATTTGTGAGTGAAACTTATTTCCCAAAAACAGGTGTGAAGGAATGCAAGCAGGTTGTTGAAGACAAACTATATATCATCTTACCATCTTTCATTAAATGGGCATTATTAGAAACCAAACCAGAGGATGTACTTTACTCATAATCAGCAGGTTGCCATTATTGTTTTCGCCTCTTGTCCTTTATGTGGACCTGATCAGGTTCATTTGCAGGTGCTTACATTTCACAGATGACAGCACCAAAAAATGAAGGTTTCTCAGAATTGTTAAAAAATCAGCACTGTCCTTTACCATTTAAGTTGTAAATAAAAAAATCCTTTACCTTCTTACCATATACCCATAGGTGAATTTTCGACCTTGTAGAAAGGATGTCTTTCGAGCAGTACCTCCCTGAGGTTCATATGTGTTTGTCCCCTCTAATCAGCATTGACGTGAATAAAACAACTGCTGTTGTGTTAAGATTAACAGAACACTATTTAATGAGGGTATGCAATTTGGATGGACAGTTTTTAGGTGCATTCGCAAAATTGCAAAAACAACTGTTAGCTTCATCATGTCTGCCTTCCCATTAGTCCATCCTTCTTTCTGTCTGTCTGTCTGCATGGAACAACTTGGTTTGCACTGAACGGATTTTCATGGGATTTAATATTTGAGTATTTTTCGAAAATATATCAAGAAAACTGAAGTTTCATTACAATCTGACAAGAATAATGGGTACTTTACATGAGATGTATGTATATTTATGATAATATCATGCTTAATTCTTCTTAGAATGAGAAATGTTTTGGACAAAAGTTGTGGAGAAAATCAAAACACACATTTTGTTTTCAATAACCTCTTTTTCAATAATCATGCCACTTATGAGATAATGTGAAAAAACATGGTACAGCCAGACAGACCACAGATGACAATATAATGCAGTGCACATGCTTTACTTTCTGGTTAACTAAGGCTGCAAACATACAGTTATGTAATACTTGTTGCTTTGCCACAGCAACAATGGTTATTCATTATGTTAGTACTTACATTGCCTGTCTGTTAAAATGTACCATATCTCACAGAATCTATTAAGGCACAGGAAATTGATTGTGCATGATTTTTAAACTAAAAATGAAGAACGTACAACACATGGAGTCCATGTTAGGTATGAGGTGGAGCAATGAGAAGACTACAGTAATTATCTCTGTTTCACACTGATGACTATAACCCTGACCCCTGCACATATCAACAGGTTCAAAAGTTCTTTGCATTGTAGGCTACAAGAAACCGATAAAGTGTGGTGTTGGCACAAGAAGGGCCAGCTGTTACAAGTGTACCTCATGGAAAGAAAAAATGAATAAGTGGCACAGGAAGCTGTACTGAAGACTGCGAAATGTGGTAGTGTTAAATGCAGCAGCCGTATGCTGTCATAGTGTAGAGAAGGAAGGTGTATCATCATGAATTTGGAGTTCATGTCATGCATGCTTCACTAATAAGATTCAATGAGTAGCAGATGTTTTCAGCCCCATGCAGACAACACAATGGTATGAAGGCTGGCTGACAAAGTAGTATTTCCCCATGAGGATACCTTGAACAGAAAGGAAATGAAAATGTACAAAACAGTATGTTGTGTGTAACATGTGGGGAAAGATGAGAATCAGTGCATCAGTGTTGGAGTTGTGCAAGTGGTGTGGTATACATATGGATGTTTTTGGTTTATTGCACCACGAAGAAGTTCTAAGATAATGTGAATTGCAATTCTTCAGTGTCTGTCGTTTATATTCTTTTTATAACATATTTTAAACATGAATTTGGTCCCCTAAATGTGGTATAAGCATTTTGTAGATATTCATCAGCACACAGTCAAAACATTACGGACTTCTGGTGAAAAGTACAAAATTTGTGACCAATTAAACAGCTTATGATTTTCCTACTGTTACTGGTTAGATTTAAAACTGTGGCAGAATATGTTACTGCATGACACTTTAGACAGGTTTTAAATGAATGATGGTTGAAGGTTATCTGACCTCATAGGACACTACCCTTTCCTTCTTGCAGACCAAGACAGGTTGGCTCTGAAATATATCTAATGTATGTACATTTAGATACTGTTAGAAACTCATAATATAAATTTACTATTGGTAAATGCAGAGTAATGTGAAGTTTACAGTATTGTGTGCTGACTAGAAAGGGTTCTGTTGCTGTGGTTTGGTGCAGTGTCTTACATTTGGTAGGAGGTCCTTAATGCATGTAAGAATAGCTAGGGAGCCAAGTCTGTATGTGGAAAATATTTGATGCATTTCCTGTTCAGAAGGTCTAAAACAAGGGGATGCTTTGTTGCTGTTGCTTGTCAACATTGCTTCTGGACATGTCATTAGAAGGTCTTTTTCTGTTGGTGATGCATGGCATAATTTTGTTGGATGAAAACATGCATATCATAAAGGGAAACAAAGAAACTTCATCAGCCACTGGTTTGGAAAGTGGGCTTAAAATTAGCACAGGGAAATCTAATTGTGTGTTGGGTTTGAAATTTTTGCTGTGAATAAATGCACTAAAATTGCTCAGGTGATTAGTCATTCCATGTTGAAGTTGATACATTGTTTCAGATACCTGCTGTGTTCATTAGCATATATATATATATATATATATATATATATATATATATATATATAGGTGTGTGTGTGTGTGTGTGTGTGTGTCAGTGACTTAAGGATGTACCTCACAGTGAACATGATTGTGGAGACATAATAGGTCTCAAAGACATCAATTTTAGACTCATTTTTGACATAGCTGATTATCTGAGAGGTATGTAAAGCAGCCAATAAATTTCTTCAAATTGTGGCCTAGTACATATATTTTGAAACAATGATAAAATTGCATTCTGACAAACTTCAAATGCAGATTAAAGTCAGGGATGTCTGCTTCCATTCAGTTGGGTTATGTTTTATTATCTTGTTTGTAGTTTTCATATGTGATGTTTGAAACACACAGAACTGTAATTTTACATCTTGTTTTGTAATGGTGTAAATGTCTCCCACACTAAAGAAAGAATGAAACAGGGTGCTTAGGAAAATGATTGTATCAGAAATGGGTGTTGCCAAATTGCATAATGAGAAGTTTGATAATTTGTACCCTTTGCCAAGGATTATTAGGATGTTTATAAGGCAGAGTATGAGCTGGACAGGGTGCATAACACACATGAGAAAGAGCAGAAATGTATACATAAATTTTGGTCACAAAAGGCTTCAAGGAAGATACCATTTTTCACACCTGAGCAGAGATGGAAGCAAAATATTAAAATGGAACTTCAATAAATAGTGTGAGGGGTTGTGAACCGAATTCATGTGGCAAAGAATAGAGCCTGGTGACAGGTTCGTGTGTCCATGGTAATGAACCTGTGTTCCATAAAAGGCATATAGGGTGCTAACTCGGAAGATCAATCTCATACCATATATCATAAAGTAATGTCTTTTGAACAGTACCACATATTTTATGCTGTCAAAGGAGCCTTTCTTACAGACATGCAGTAAATGTGATTAGAGAGCAAAAGGAACATAAACCAGTGTATCTATTGAATGATGGTTTTATATTGGAACAGAGGTATGGAGGTGTCTCAGTCTCGAAGCCACACGCCCGATTCATTGTCCCCTGACCGGCAGCAGCAGCAGCAGCAGCAACAACAGCAGGTTCAGTCACCAGCTTCAAGAGGGCCTGGGCCAAGTCCGACAATGCAGCAGCGGATAAAAGCCATTGGAGTACCGACTCCTCTTGCCATGTCAAGCCCTATTCGCAGGTCAGTCAATACACGATGTTCAGGAGCAGGAGTTTATAATCTGGGTTACGTAATGTTAGATCTCTCTCCTTCAAATTTTTCCCCATCTGTTTTTGTCTTTACCTTTTCTTCCTCCCCCTCATATACAGGTTTCAGTTGTATGATGTGAAATTTTTCTTGTTGCAGTGCTTGAGATCAATTCCATTAATTGGTTAGGTAAATATCTCATTATAAGTGATATTGGTACATTTGGTTGCTGTTTTCTTCACTTTTCAACCTTAATGGGAACAACATTTAAATTTTTAGTAATTTTTTGCTCAAAATGCATCAAATGAAAATAGGATGAAGTCGTGCCCCTTGCATGTTACATTTCCAAAATCACTGAATATATGTCATTTAAAATTCAGATTGAGATTTTGCATTGAAAGTTGCTGGTAAAATTTAATTTTCTTTCATTCCTGTTTCATAATTTTTTACTTCACATGTAGCAAACATCAGAACTTGATTCTCCTGAAACAAGCTCAGTATCATAATCATCATCACCACCATCACCATCACCACCACAGTCATCATAATAATACCATTACCATATGACTCTAGTGGCTCTTTATCTGCTGTCTGACTGAAGTACAATGGCATATCTTAAAGTTACTGAGTCACTATTGGAATATGCACTCTTTTGTTAATGTTATTTTTCCCCCTTCATAGTCACCTTCTGAGTTTCTGCAATTTATTCAGTATTTCTGCCTGTGCTGGAAGCATTGCTGGAACTGAGTTTTGGAATAACATGTAGGATGGGCAGCAGTTGTTCCTAAATTTCAGGACATTTTGAAAATGGTGCCCTTACAGCTGTGGTTTTATTTTCACAAACGAGAAAAAATTACGAGGGACTAAGTCCGGTGAGTAAGGAGTTAGGGGGAGGACCACAGTTATATTTTTATCAGCCAAAAATTTTTGTACTGAGAGCAAGGTGTGCCAGCACCTTGTCATGATGAATTAACCAGTCCTGGTTCTGCCATAATTATGGATGCTTTCGTGGACTTGCTCCCTCCTTTTGTAAAACCTCTCAGTAACAGTGCTGGTTAACCATTTGGCATGGAGGGACAAATTCCTGATGAACAGTGCACAGTCAAAAAAGAATATGCTGTTGGTGGTCGACTTGCTTCACTTTCTTTGGATATGGAGTGGACAGGCTTTTCCACTGAGAGGACTGCAGATAGGTTTCAGGGTCATATGTATAAACACAGATTTTGTCTCCTGTTTTGGCCCTTGGATGAAGTTTTGGTAATTTTTTACTTCATCGTCCTGGCACACAAACACACACCACTGTTTCTGCTTGTAAGTGAGCAGTCAAGTCACAGATTTCGCAGAGATGTGCCACATATTCAGATCCTCCATTAGAATTCACTGATCTGTTCCATGTGATAGGCCTAACCTGCTATCAATCCAAAATGATCCTTTATCAATCTTCATTTATGATACTGCAAACTTTCTCTACACTTTTGTATTTGTGACCTATGCAGGGGGGGGAATGAACATTTACAACTTTCAACCAAACTTCTCACATGTTTCCATAAGAATAAACACTCAGGTTTCTATTCTTCCAATTTCATTGTTGCCAAAAACTTTTTGAGCACTTGATCTGTTTCTGATTTTTTTTCCCTATCAAGTTTGAAGCAAAATATAATACAAGTGTATCTCGCCTTCATATTAACCATTAGGAAGTCGCACTTCTGCACGCAACAGGTGACATCCGTATAGAAGCACTGCAGAGGGTTGTGGGTGCAAAACATGTTACACTGTCTCAGAAGATGGCATATGGTTGAAAGTTGTACTACTTGCCATTCTTAGATGTAGTGGCTAGTTCAGGAACTTTCTGATGTGCCTTTTTACAGCATTATAAAAATGTGTATTTTGCATTTTAATCAGACATCAGGTGGAAGAGTTGTATTTCATATGTGTGGTCAAATCTTGGTAATTGCATAGCAGTTAACTGGTATCCATCATTTTTATTATATTTACAATTTTCAAGCAGGGTTTATTTTTAAATTTTTGCAACATATTTTTTTTTTTTTTTGTAAATGTGCAGATATAACAAAAATGTATGAAATGGAAAATATTAAAATTTGAAAGCTGATCACACACTTCTTCAGTTAATACAGTATGCAATATATCATATTTGCCCATCCTCTGGTTACTGTTTTATTTGTATTACTACTGTAGACCTGCACTCATAGTAAGATTTCAAGTGCGCTGGAAATTTGTATACTAGTGTAGATAGATCTACAATAGTAATAGAAACACAGTAAAAATAAATGCACATTTTAGAAGTAGATACTGTTTTCAGTGTTTTTTGCACAAGAAGTGTTTAACAACTCTTAAGTCAAAGTTTAATAAATTGTTGTGAACCTTATTAGTTCCACTACAGCTTATAATACTGTCATTTCTGATAATGTTTTGAAGGGACTCATACATGTTGGAATAGTAACGAAATACATTTGTCCTTGGGATAATTTTTGTTCATAATATTATAACCTGTTGTGTTATGGATATGGAACTTTGTTTCTCACATTAAGGGAGGAACATGGAATAGATAAAATGTATTACAGAACAGATTGCTGAGGAGAATATTTGGACCTAAGAGGGAGGAAGTACCAGGAGGTGAGGAAATTGCATAATGAGGATATTCATAAGTGAGAATTTTCATAATTTGAACTCTTCACCAAATAATAATGGGTTGATAGGATGGTGACAAGTAGGGATATGAGATGGGCATGGCATGGTGCGCGTGAGACAGAGATGAGAAATGCGTTCAGAGTTTTGATAAGAAAATGTGAAGAGATGAGGCCTCATGGAAGCTCTGAGGAGGGATGGGAGTTTAATAATGAGGTAGATGTTGATTGAATGAATGAGGGGATATTGCCTGGATTTTTTTAGCTCGAGAATGAATCCTGTTACAGGCATGTCTGAACACTGTAATGAATAGTTGGCTTCCTACAGGACATGGAAATTGTAGACTGTGTGGACATTTTTTTTTTGGTCAAGAAGGGCTTTGCTATGTATAACTATGTGTACATATTAATTATTGGCTTGATCCTCTTCATAGGTTACCTGATTGTTGTAATTCTGTTTCATGTATGCCTTTGTATAACAGAGGGAAGTGGAATTAAAGTACAAGTTTGGGTCTGTGTTATGTTAAAGTGGTTCATATATATAGCATTGATTCTTTATTTTCAAGAGTACGGAATTTTCTTATGTTCCTGTATTTGAAGCTTTGTTGTGTAACAGTGTGGTGTGAGACAGTTGTGAACTTCAAAATAAAGTTTGAAGAATGCTTATTATAATGAACATCAGTCAGACTTATAATTTTGCCATGTTTTGCAGTTGTCTGTTAGACTGAAATAATTTTTATTATCAGACTGTGCCACTCAAGATACTTTGTAGAGAATAATACTGAAACATTGAAGCACTGACTTGCGCTTATCCATGGTCTTACAAACACTGATGTTGCAAAGCCCAGAGTCAGGGATTTGTCGAAGGGAAAATTAAATAGAACATGGCTGCATGGTAATTGGATGTTTGTCATTGATTTATTCAGTGACATCCTCTGAACTGCAGGGGCCGTACACCCTTTAAATGATACAATTTTGTGAATTGTATTACTTACTTAATGATATTCAGATCCTGGACCTTCCAAATATTAGACAAGAACATTTAACATTACCTGGCTAAGGTTAAAGATGAAGTTCAGTGTGTATGCAAATGTGTCTGAAGGTTGTCTTCCATCCTTGTCAGGATAATGCCAAAAATTGTTAAAAGTAGTCTCAATTAGAAATAGGTTGTGTTTTGATTAATTCACCTACATATGAGGTGGTCACGATTCTGGTAGGTAAGCTCTATTGAATGAGGTTCATGTTAGAGATTGAAGTGTGAATAATGCCTGAATCATTTCATTTTGAAACTGGCTGATACATAAGTACTTATTATCCGTTATGTATAGTGTACAAAATATTTGATTTCATCCCATTACTGTTTAGGCCTCAGTAGTGATAATGCAGTAATTTTGTTTGGGCTGTACCAAGTTTGAATCTTAGCTGGGTTCCATCCACCCACTAGGAAAGTTTCTGTGGGGTTTTCCTAAGTCTTCAGGTAGATGGTGGGACTGCATTTTCGAACAGACAAGATTGCCTCTTTCAAAATCCTTTTACACTTACCAGTCACGGTACTACTCTATATAAACTTCACATCCTTTCTTGCACAGCCTTGCTTGAATTTTGATAATCGTCCCTGTAAGTAGCATGCACATTGAAAATTTTATTGTAACAGAGTGTTTGGCTCTTCATCCTACTGTTGCGTATGCTCATTTTTCTGCAAAACTCTTAGTCACTTTGTTCTTTTACTGTGACGGTCACCTGCTATTGCCTCAAGGAAATAACTTCTACAGGTATTAAGTATCTAAATGTTTTTGTATATTGTGTGCACTGGAAGTTATATCAGTAGGTTGTGTTTGAGATTCTCTGCGGAGTTCTCAGTAGGCATGTTGGCACGTGCATTGTGTTTCTTCAGGTGATGTTAACCACTTAAGGGACCGCTCCTCATCTGGCAGCCACATGAACTGACTCATTAGTTAACTCTTCACGTTACCTCAGTTTGGTTACCTCAAAAGGTAAACAGGATGACTTTAAATTTGTTTGCTCACTCTCATGCTTAGTGCTCTCTGTTGTGCTGAGTGTTTTGGTTCTGTGCCTTCATTGTTGATTGACTCTTGATTTCATTAACAGTTTGTTTGTCAGTTGCATAGGCTGTACAGAGTCAGGTTTGTTGTTAGTGATTGTTTTTAATGGGGACTATTGTGAGCACTGTAATGAACCTTTGGGTTCCATAAATTATGGATTATTTTGAGTAGCTGAGCTGCTATTAGCTTCTCCAGAAGAGCTCTGCATCATGGAGTTATTATTTTTAATATTACATGGTTTGAGACTTAGTCCCTCAGTCAAAGGTAAGAATGCAGATTGAGTTTGTATGAGAACAAAGAACTGAGGAGAATATCTAGACATAAGAAAGAAAAACTAATGGAAGTGTCCTAATTTTACTCCACGGAATATTATAGAGTGGTAATCATTGAGGATTAGATGACAGTGACCTGTAGTATGTGTGGGGGGCAGTTAAGAATGCACACAGACATTTAGTTGCAATACCTCCAAGAAAGGAATAGTGTGAGAGACTATGGAATGTGTTAAAATCAGACTTAAACATACATTGAATGGATTCATTGAGCTCCAGAGAGGTCAGATGACAGACTGTTGGGAGCATGGTAATGACCTTTTGGGTTGCATAAGAAGTAAGGAATTTCTTTTACCAGCAGAGCAATCATACCTTGTTATGACAGTGTCTGTGCCATGGAGTTGTCATTTTTAATACTGTAGTATGATATAGTATATGCATAATATTGTTATGTGTACCTGTTCATGTTGTTTCGTTTTGAACAAGGTTACCTCCAGGTGTATATAAATTTAATGTTATGTTTGTTTCATGCAATAGATTAACAATATCTTACATTTATTCCAACTAATAAAATTAATATATGTAATTTTGTACTTGTGTTTTTTGAAGTTGGAGTAAGGCTAAGGAGTTTTGACACCCCGATTTACCAGAACATATGTTAAATTTACATTGCACAGTGTATTGGCACCTGTGTCTGAAAAAGTGAAGTTCATTTAGAAAGCTGCAAAATTTTTATTTCTTTTAGAAAATAACAGTGTTAGTAGGTAACAAGTAGGTGCCCACATGTAGTTCTGTTTCATAAGGGCATCTGTCTCCAAGGCAAAAAATATTGGAAATGCCAGCAGTTGTAAATGTTTAGAGATGATTACAGTGTTTGGAAAACTGTCACTCGGGATACAGATTTACATGTGTCATAATGCCAAGTGGATGGCTGCATATCTCGATGTTGGGTCATGTCTTTTTTCCACAGTGGGAATCTGGCATCCTGAAGCCGTGTTTGTCATAAGTCTTCCTATGCATTTCAGACGTAACAGCATGTTCAGCTACATAGCTGTAGAGTCTAATTACAGTAATTGCAGATTTTTGTACATCATTCATTTGCAGAATATGTCACAGGAAGACTGCAAAAAATACTGTATGATACTGCTTAATGGCAGATAGTTTAATGAAATGGATTTATGAAACAGTTCTCTGTGCCGTCATCTAAGTGGTAGAAAGTGCCATGCTAGTACAAGTGTTGTTGATACACACTCTTACGCTTGGCTAGACTGCTTACATAAATGCATGAGAAACATAGCACACAAAAACTGTGTGTACTAACTGTCTTCCTGATGATGAACCCATGAGGTTCGAAACATGTGAAAGACTTCATAAGTCAAATTAAAGCATTAATTTGAAAAGTGTGCATTTCGTTGATTTGTGCTGCATAATTGTATCACAAGGCATGGTGCAAAAAAACATAAAATATGTATGGAACTTATAACCCATTAGTATAAGTGATTGTTGTGAACTTCTGCTCACTAGTCTGCAAAGTTGGCTTGCCCTGTTTTTCAAGTCTTGATAACATCACCAGTGTAAATGGAGCTTACTTCAGAATAAATTGCCTGTGCACTTACAGGGTGGGCAGAGAGCATTAGGGTCATTAGCTTCATCCATGATGTAAACGTTGGGGTTTCGTGTGCTCTGAGTGTTTGGAGGGTTATAGGTCACTGTATGAAGCAGATCCATTTAATTCTGACAGATATGTAGGTCAGATAGTGCAAGTGGACCAGTAACCTTTTCTATGATATAGCTCTAAGCGATGCTGTAAGTGAACATTGTGGAAATCCTGTGTCCCAGCACTGTTAGCAGTTAACCTTCCTGTAATTGTATTTGGTTGGGAGAGAAAGTTAATCTAGAATTATTCACCAAAGTTAATCTTGTCAGTCAGAAGAACTATGACATTGGTTTCATCTTTTTAAATGTGAACTGTGGAAGGAAAAGGAGTGAAATTAGGATGTAGAGAGTAAAATTGAAACTCTCCTTTACTTTAATAGTAAATTGTGGTCTTCTTTAGTGGTTATTTGTTGTAGGAATTGTTTAACATGTTTTGTTTATATTCTTCCACTTTGTTCTCATTCTAAATGGAACTTATCACTGGAGTGTAGGTTCATGGACTTAATTTTGCTGCGCCGAAACCGTATTCTTATTTCTTTTACGTATCTGCATTGCATAGTAGTTTGTGCAGTAGCTTGTTTCTTTATCTCCAGACATATTCTTTTTTTTGTGATGTTATTTTGTTATTCTTGTTCATACTCATGGCTTATTCATAGCAGTATGAACATGATAATAGGCAGGGTTCTTATTCATAGCTTCAATTTCTGTGGTTGGACACCCTAGAATGTTTCTTACACATTAAAATTTATTCTGTGTTATTCATTGTCTGTAGGCAGGAGTATGAGTTGGACAACTTTTGGGTCACCATCACAGTACAAAGATTTTAATAATTTTGATTAATAAATTTGTGTACTATTTGGAGGACTCAAATACCGACATACATTTAAGCTTAAAATGTTTTTAAGGATCCCTCAAATTTACCACAGGACTTTGGTGTATGCTTTACTATTCCTTTTGTCCAATATTCATATTAGTTTGTCTTTCGTCAGATGATGTTTCACAGCTGTCAGATATGTTAAACAGAATGAGCAGGTATCTTGCAGCTGTCACGAAGGTTGGAAAATGTAAATCTCAACATCGATAATGAATGTCATGGTATTATCAGTGCAGTGGGTATATAATTGAATAGAATAAAATACAGCAGAGCAGGCACTGAGTGACCCATGCACTTTGACCATAATCCATCTTTTGTGCAACCCTCTAGCTCACACATTCGGCAGTCTCGCATCTTGAACAAAGTGTAGTATCCTGCTGACAGAAACGTCATCACAGTCACCTGGTTTCATAAAGTGGTGGATGACTGAGGTGCCTGAATCTTGATTTGGCCAAATTCTCACAGTCACAAAGAAAATGTGTGGCTGTTTCAGGTGTCTGCTTGCATCTGTCACAGAAGAACCTCCATTGCAGTTGTTGGGGTTGTCTTCATCGCTCCTAATACAGCCAAACAAGCTAAGCTCTGTCACTTACTGCGCTTTGTCCTGCTGACATTGTATCTGACCCTCGGCCACCAAACCTGGAGCCATAGGTCAATACAGGTCTGATCACCGTGTAGATCCAATGCACCACCTTGTGTTTTAGGCCTCAGGTTTTACTAGATTTGCCATTACAGTTCCAAAAAACCCTGTAGGCTTTATTCATCACATTTTTCAGATGTGTCTTCCATGTCAGTTCCCCTCCAGAATAAATCCAAGGTACTTGACTGTGGTAGTTAGCTTTAAGGTGTGTCCTGAGAGGGTTCGTTTAGACCCCTTAAATCTCTCCTCCCGATGAATGGTACTATCATCATCTTTTGTGGGTTGATAGACAGCTGAGTCCTATCACACCACTGTTGTACCATAGTCAGAGCCTCCTGTACAAGCTCTGAGACCGTGTTTAGGAATTTTCCACAGATGAGGATAGCAATGTCATCTGCATACCCCAGTGTATATCATTCATTCTCACTGAGTCGTATGAGTTTATCCACAACCAGGCTCCACATCAGAAGCAAGAGAACATCCCCATGTGGACAGTCCGTGGTCACAGACCCTTTCAGATTTTCTCCTGTGAGTGTAACTGATTTTTCTGCCTCCCAAAGCCCATGCTGTTTGGCAGCCTTTGTTATGATGTTAATTTCAGGTGCTATCAAAAGCTCCCTTGATATATAGGAAAGCTTGAAGTATGACGTCCCTTTTTTATAGTGCTTCCTCTGTATGTGTGATCACATAATGCACTGTGGTTTCAGTGGACTTCCCTGGCTGGTAGGCAAATTGGTGTTGATACAGAGGACATAATCGCAAAATCTCATCCCTGATATACCTGCCCACCAATTTTTCAATTGTTTTCAGCATGAAGGATGATAGACTAATAGCAGAATATGCCTATGCCCGGTGTAGTTAGCCTTCCTGGGTGGAGGGATAATTGTCAAATTGATTGGCCTCCAAGCTTTGGGTATATACCCTCTTGCTACGCAGGCTGTAAAGGTAAGGCACAGATGAGTCAGTAAGATATCGACTCTTTGTTGCTAGAGTGTAGATACAATTCCATCAGTCTGCAATAAGTGTAAATAAGATAGTTGATAAATAAACTCCTGCTCTTTGTAAATTGAAATTGGTGTATATATTTGGGGATTCACTGTTCATGCCACTTGTACTTCCTGCTCTTCTCTTGTATGTTAGTCACTCAGAGTTAGTTCTCTTAAAGGTCAAACCCTGGTACTCCAACTCAGCCTCGTCGTCCAGACTTCATTGGAGTTGGGGGTGTAACAGGTGGTCTCTCGACATATTATGACTTCCAGCACCAACAGCAGCACGTGGGGAGCACGCATTCACATCATGGAGCTCAACCTCATGGATCTGGTGGACGAGTTGCACCGGGTGGGACGTATGGCAGTCCTCAGAGACGATTCCTTTCTGAGGGTGAGTTGGTACGACAAGGTGCATCTGGAAGTGAACTTGCATACTCACGAACCAACAACACGGTGGACAATATACGTGAGTTAGCAGGGTCCCCACAGCGGGGAGTGTATATGTGGAAAGACACATCTCCAAGTGCATATGTCAGTGGGGGGAATGGTGTAACAGGGCAAATGCAGCATCACCAGCAGTTGTCCTCTCAGCATCAACGACCAGGTGTCTATGACTATTACCGATCCAACCCCACAAGTCCCACTCAGCAGCAGCAGCAGCAGCAGCAGTTGTATGGACAAAGACCGTCTGCGTCATCTTATTATCCTCCAGTAAGGGGTGGTGTACCTGTCTATCCACCACCTCAATCGCCGCAGATAAAGCGCAAAACTATGGCAACTCCTACAACTCCAACATCAACAGCTATTGTGTCCTCTTGCGATGGTGGACGGCGACCTAGTCCAGGTTCGAGGAGGCCCATGTCATTTGTGCGTGCATTAGAAATGACAGACTCAATGGAACTTGCATCGGCTTCACCTGGAACTCCTCGCACAGAACATCGTGGACTTGTGGCTGTTGGAGGTCCAATGGGAGGAACACCAACATCCATGGTGCAGGATACCCACCGCAGCTCCACACCCACACCTGACCGTGCCAGTGTGTATGACATGAACTATGAAATTTCAGTATAGGGAAGGCTGGGCCCAGTGGGGACACGGGTCTGTAGTGTGGGTTATGGGTACGGGTACTCGCAAAACAGGACATTACCACACCACAGACAAGCTACCTACAGCTATGTAGCAGGGGCCAGGACTTTCCCTATTGCACGCAGAGGATACAATAGGCCACCACCTTACTGAAATTACTATTGATGTTATTTATGTGGAAAATGTAAGAGGATATTATAGTTACAGCCTTCCAAATTCGTGTTGGTGTTTAACATAATGGATGAATAGACTCTAGGGAAAATATGTACTGTAATGTGATGCTTCCCTGAATAGTCTTTACATGGAAGAAAGGGTTCTTCTAATTGACAGATGGAGCGTGATGTCTTCACAGCATTTTTATAAAATAAATTGTACAAAGAAGTGAGGTCGATAGTGGTTTTTAAATAAGGATAGTAACATTTAGTTCTGTCGTGTTATAATATCGTATTGATTGTGTGAATGTTCAGTGAATGTCAGTAGTTTTGCAGTTTTGTTTGTGCAGAATTTACATCAGTCTAAACTAATACATGAAAGTAGTAACTGTAGTAACACATTCAGAATATCTGCAGAGAGATGTAAAGATGAATGTTATATTGTTTCAGAATCTCTACTATTTTGTCAGTTAAATAATTCATCATTGTGCCATGAACTAATGAATGCAGCGAACAGAATATGTATGAGACAACCATTGTAATTCTCTTGTAATTGCCTTGTGACCCTTTCAGGATAAATTGTAATACCTTTCTTGCACACTATAACATTGCAGTCACTTCAGATCAGAAGCTGCATTGAAGTCCACCTTTTTATATAGCATGTAACAGGAATATTGTGCTGCAACAGATTCATGCAGTCCATACTTTACTGTATTCTTTGTTTTGGGATTACTGTGTTTAACACAGTCACAGTGACTTTGTTTGGAACATGTCATTGTAACTTGATATGGAATACAGGGAGTAACACTGAATGTATTGTGGACACCATTTGGAATTTGCCATTTTGATATGACTCCATGGTTTGAAACAAATACAAAATGTCTTGTCTCCTGTTTGGTGATCCCTGCTTATTTGAAGTACATTTAAAGTCCATTACAATGCGGCAAGTACGGAACATTACTATTGGGTGAAGTCTTTCAGTTCAACTCTTCTATGACATATGCTATCTTTGTTATAACCAGTGTAAAAAAGTAAAAGTAAAGTTGTCCTTGTGCACACCATGAAGACATACAGGAGGAATTGCTCCACTCATTAGTAATTTTAGCAGTGTGTCATATAAATACTAGACAGATTGTGAGTAAGCACAGTTTGTGTAGAAGCGAAAGATTTTCACATTATAAAGATGAATTTTTAACTTAGTGTTATCTTTACTGTTAACAGTGCATAAATAAATAAAGCTATTTTTTGTTTGTTGCTGTTACTACTCTAAATTGCCAACCAATCACAACTTAACTCATATCTAATAATAGATATTCAAAATTGTTGAAAGTAATGTCTTTTAATTTTTTAATAGTTTCATGAGATTTTATTGCTTGCTGATGTATTTGGTACTTTGAGTCAGTGGAGTTGTTCACAGAGCAATCGGAATTAATACCCAAACAATTCATGACACAAGGAGAAATAAGGAAATCATTTTTACATGCTATATGTGTGATTATGCTTTTATTTGAGCTGTAAATGGAGTTTATATAAAATAATCACATGGTTTCAGTGCTGTTTTTACAATTATCGTCCTTAATTTTGAGAGGGAGGGGATCATGATACAACATATGGAATTAACATGTATAATGTGTAACTTGCATTTTAATTCTCATACGCATTCCACGTATAGACTCTACATACATTGTAATGCAGATAAACATGAAATAATTTTTATTCATATATTATTTTTTGTTGTTTGAATACTATTTCAACTTAGTGTAAATCACTGCATTATACATCGATTTGAACTGAACAAAAATCAGAAGTTCAGAGAGGTAGAGCTAGCAGATTTAAAGTGGTGTCTGCAGTATTGTTTGATAAATCATTCATGAATGACATGCTTTAACAAAGATTTGAATGTACATTCATTACTTTAAGGAGTTATGCCTTTAATATGTGTGTTCTGTTAACTTATGAGATATTACACAAAGAACTATCCCAAGCCAGAAAATCAACAGTAAAGTGACCAGTGCAAGATTCACTGCTGGATAAAATTCTAAATGTTGTTACAGGGTGTTCCAAATTTTGTGTCCCATAATGGAAGTTGAGTGTGTAGTGAACTTAATTGTGTTCTTCTGTGTAGCTATAAATGAGGTGCACATTTTGTACACTTTGATCGTTGCATTTTGGTAAGGCGACTGCAATTTCCAGTCTGTACAGACAGTATCCACATTAAACTTTTATATAAATTTGTAAAGAAGAAATGTAAGCCAGTGAAAATTTTTAAGTACTTTGAATCACTTCGTATTGTTTTGCATGCACTGATTCTGTAAAAATGGCGAATCTCATGTTCCATCTTTTGTGTTTTCTTAACTGACCGATTTTATCAAAATGTACCTAAAAACTTGCACAGTGTGGGTTAATTGTGAATTTTTGTAAGCTCTGTCATGCTGTGTTATTAATGTAGGACTGTATAGTTTCTGTCTCTTCTGATCACAGTGTATTTCATATAGTTCTGCTTTGGTTCAGTAATCAAGACAGCCAGATGTTTGCTGTGTTGGTTACATACAAAAATATGAATTGAAAATCGAAGCTTTTAGAGCACATTTGTATCCCTGTGGACCACCTACTAAAATCACTCTGTCTAGTTATCTGCCTGCTTGTCTGTCTGCATATAACAACTCTTAACCAGTTGATGGAATTTTGGTAAAATTTGGTACTGGAAAATTTTATGAAAAATTATCAGAAAATTTCCACTTTCATTTCGGTAGGTAGTTTTAAAGACTACTCAGTTTGAAGACCTACATGTGTTTCTGCATACCCACACATACACACACACACATTCGTAACTAGGCTCTGCATGTTTGCACAATTCCAATAATTCTTGATTGTAGGTTTGTTACTAGGATACAGGAAACCACGAACTACCTGGAGGACCAGATTTTTAGAGGAACAAACATGCCTTGATAATTTGCTGTGTGTACATGTCTTAACTTATTTTCTCTTCTTTCATTCATTTCTTTTTAATTCAAGTTGTTTGTCTAATAGTTTATCTTTGTGTGCTTCATTCTCACTCACCTTCTGCCCTCTTCAGGTCATCACATTTCCATACCCTAATCATTGTGTAATTAATATTGAACTATGACATTTTTAACTTTGTCAGCCTTTTTTTTTTTTTTGTGCCAAGGAAGAGAATTACTGCCATGATAAACAGGAAATACAACTAAAAGAGAATAATAAAACTGATATACAAGCAGTAACTAACCAAACTTTATGAAAAAATCTGTCTTATATGTTGTGTACGACTGATTTTTAAAATGCATTTGAAATATGAAAGGTGTTCAGTTGCTGTGTGAATGAATTCTGATCTGTACACATGGTACTGATTATAGTAGTGTTCTGCAAGGTAGGTCTTGCCCTTTGTTAAATGAAGTTTTTTCTGAATTCTTGTGAGATGTAGTGATCCTGATCCTGAGTAGTTTTTGTACTTAATGTACCCCTCATTGAAAAAGGCTGATCTGATTAGGGCTTTGTGTTTGATTGAAAATTATGTTGGGCCACACACTTGTACACGGAATTCACTGATGTATATGTTCTGACGTTGCATATTCATAACCTCTCAGCACACTTAGAGTGGTGCTGGTGGTGCGCTGCCACCACCACTGCAGTAGTAGTAGTAGTAGTAGTAGGAGGGGGAGCAGCAGCAGTAGTAGTAGCACTGGCAGCAATCATGAACATGATACTCAAATAGTATCTGTGTCATTATTTTAGTAAGATAATTTTCATGCAAATATGGCTTTCATGTCATCTACATTGACCTTACGTAACTCTCATTCACTCGTGCTCATCTGAAAATTGAGCACCACAGTTACAGATGCATGATGCATCTTTGTTCTTCTGTGTTCTTATGCTGCTATACTTACCATCATCACATTTTTCAAGTAATATTTTAGTCTTGATTAAATTCAGTGATTCACTTGGTTTCTGTGAGAATTATCAGTATTGAGTTCAAACAGTGGCATTTATTGATACTGGAATATGAATGTAGCCTGCTATTGTACCCTTTTATAAAGAGTGCATAATAACCACAAATCTGTGCCAGTCAGGTTCTGAGAATGTTGATACATCTATGTCAGCTGTGCAAAATGCATATGCGTTATAGTGCTTTGTGCATGGAACTTGAAGATAAATATTTTTATACTGAACTTTTGAGAGCTCTTTGTGCCATCAATAAACAGTGATACATTACCCATTGTTGAACACTGGTACAGAGTACTACAGGTAATAAATAATTTTGTCCATTGCTTTCTGTGCAGTAATATTCCCATTTTACAAAAACCCTTAAACAGTCCTTCAAAAATATGTAATCATAGTGAATATCATTTAAATCTGTGGTTTACTTTATTATAAGTTATACAGTCCAAATTAAAAACTGTGTGGAATAAAAATTATAATTAATTTTGATATGGCCATGACTTATCTTGTGCCAGTTAAGAACATTTCTGTAAAGTGCTCCTGTTGGTATGAATGCTGCTGCCTTTTATTATTCACTTCTTCCTTTGAAGAATGTTTCATACTTTTGTTAATTTTGTGTTTCAGATGCATTGTTACACCACATTATTATACATGACAGTGAATATTTGTTTTGTAAAATAATGTTAGTGACATCCTGTTCTTTGTCCTGTGATAGACATCTTCCAGGATCAGTGAGTAATAATCAAACTTGTTGATGGTCTATACATTTAAAAAATATGTATGTTCAGTTGATTAAGATCATGCTGTCTGTTCAGTGGACTGCACTGTCACTCTGCAACAGTAAGTGTTGATGGCAGGTTCTGTCACTGTGCCTTGGACATGTTTTGAAGAGGTACAGATGATCCGTCAAATTGCTGGGCCAATAGCAGTTGTCTAAAATTGATCTTGTTAACTTAGTAAATAGGATATGAGAATGTTTACAGAATATTTGACTAATGTTGTAACAGAGTATTAGTATAGAACAGAACATTTCTTTCTTCATGCAAACCCCCTCATAAAATCATACCTTTCTTTCTACAGTTTTACGTTTTGTACAACAATATGAAAAAATGCTCTTCTAGCACATAGTTCTGCAGTTCCTGAAAAGAAGGCAAAAGGTATATACTTGGCTACATTGTCTTTCATCCTCTTACACATCAAGCATAGTTCCATACTGCAGGAACCCAAAGTAAGGATAGAAGTTTCTGTCAGATACATCTGTGTCTCTCTCTCAGAGAAAGTAATCTGTAACTGAACATCAGTACTCCACATCATTTTAACCATGCAGTAAAAGTAATTGAAAGGCAGCAGATACTCTTGATCTTTTTATACAAACTTGTCAACCCGTCTAGGACAGATGTTTAACATCGTAATGAGGTGTGTCTGGATAAATCTTGGTAGTCATGTGCACATGCAGGGGTGAATTCACCAAAGGAATTCAAGTTCTTTAGAAGACCCACTATCTTCGGTATGACGTGGTCCCCAGGCATAAAGTTATATGTAAAGCCCTCAGTGAACAGTGAGCCATTGGAATCATGATTGTGGCCAATGAATGTGATGCTGTTTAAAAGGGATAAACCCTTCATTTGTTGCTGGTACAAATGGCGTACCTGTTTAGGATTCCAGCAGACTACAACACCAGCATTGTCATTTGCTGTTACATTTTGGTAATATGCTCAGAGGACATTATAGCTACCTACAGCTCCAGATAGGTGAATGCCACACCAGAATACAGGCAATAACCATGGGTAGGATCTGAATCACAAAACATTTAAGAGTAGCAATGTAAAAAGGAGGTCTTAGTAACAAGGAAGAAGCAATTACAGGCCCAAATGTAAGACATAACAGCTATATCTGAAATGAAGAAGAGACTTAAAAGGCACAGAGGATTAAGAAAATTACATGTTTTATATTTGTATTGCAGGCATAGCTGGGGGGGTGCAAGTGATGTGTCTGCCCTGGGCAGCAGAGTGGAACGGGCTGCGAATTGGGTGACAAAATCAATGCATTGAATGAAAAGATTGATTTTCTGTGCTCAGCAAATTTTAAATTACTCAGCTGAATGTAAGGAAATTCAATAAAAATTGTGATTGAAAGCTTGTAACTTCTGTTAGAGGTGGCCATTATGATTACTTGCCCCAGGTGCCAAAACCTACCTATGCCACTGATCAGTGTACATTTGGAATGGCAGCTGGAAGAATAGCAGTTCTAATGAAGAAATAATGGAGGAACAAAATTCAAAGTTAGTGTGAAATAACAGCAGTTCTAAGACGTAAGATTTACAGAGGCACTATCTCAATCATATGGATGTATGACCAGAACAAAGTCAAACTGAAGACTAAAGAGCATTTTATGACACTACAGAAAACTGTGCAATGGATCAACAAGAACAGTTTTATCAATGGGAATGTTATTAGTAGCAGAGAAACTGTTCATAATGGTAACATAAAAATTGTAAAGTGTTGGCCAGGCGCTACAATACAGTAGTCAGCAGTGTATCAATCAAAGATGTTGGCAAGAACAGAGAAGTCAGTGATGATAGTAACAGAAGCAATCTAATAAACTTTATTAAGATCTCAATACATTGAAAATTACAAACACATACTAGTGACAGGAAAATGCAAGTAAATGACAAGAAATTTATGGATTCTAAGCTAGATAAACATTAGCAAGAGAAGCAGAAGAAGTGGAGTAGCCAGAACATAAATCAGAAGAATTAATCAGAAAAGTGTGGCAAAACCTGTTGTGTTAATTGAAACTGATACATATGTATGGGTGCCATAGAAAAGTCTGTAGAATGTTCAAAGTACTGAATTAAGTGAGTGATACAAAGCCAGGTTGAATTCTGCAGCAATAATGGTCTGGCAGCAACATAAAGTAAAACTTTGGAGAAAGGGAGAATAAGGTGGCAATGATGCAGCTCAAAATTACTGAAGAATTCATTTTCATTTCAGGAGTTCTATGTGCTTCTTACAACAACGGATATGGTACCAGGCCAATCTATGTCAGATTTATGGTGGACAAAATGGTACTGGAGCAGGTTTTTCTGTGAGTGCTTTAGTTTTCTCCTGTTACTAAAATTCCACAGATGCTCTGTACTCATATTTCATTCATCTACCATTGGTGCTATTTACCTTAGCAATCGACATTGTCATTAAGTAAAACAATCATCTCTCCCCTCTTTCCCTGACAACATTAATGTTGAATTAATTAAATGTGTACACAGAACATGTTCATGGTGCTTTCAGTAGCTCTGGAATTTATTTGAATTTCTGTGGCACAGAATGAATTTCTAAATGTGTAGCATTTACGAGGACAACATTAGAACTCACCATGTGAGAAAACATACACTGCTTTCTTTGAAAAGTGGGTAAATGTGTAACAACTCACCATGCAAGACTGGTAGGCATTTAGCTGTTAGTATTATACCAAATGTTACACAAATCATTAGTCAAGAGACTGTCATGTTGCACATAGTTATTAAGAAATCACCATGTCTGTATCTGATCAGCTGTCTTAGGTTTGTTGTGTGTCACATTTTATTTTGTGCTTGAAAATGGCAAGGAAAACAAAATTTTCAAGCTCAGACTGAATTCAGTTCGTTATAAGCACAAGTGTTTCTTTAAAGGATCTTTATGAATTATTGTGCTCAGGCTGGTCTCCCATGTTACACTGTGAAAAGTCCAAGTCGTTTGAGTTATATCCTGTGTATGCCGTCTACAGAAGGAACCTCTGAAAGGCTTGGGAATTTAACATTTTAGGTAATGAAACATTCATATTTGTGTTTAAAAACCCCAACCATTACTCACCATCCCAGTTCTTTTGCACGTGACTGGATTGGATGTACCCACAATTGTTTTGTCAATGCATTCCTGATTTTTAACTTCAGTGCAAACTGAAAGCTACTCTATATATGGGGAAGTCTTTGCTGTGTGTAATAATGTGGCATAATGACACTGATTGTTACTCCGAATCCTGTCCATATTACCATTGGAATTACAATGCTGTGGTACCCACTATGGTCAAGTATACTTTGATGTAATATATTTTATGGTAACAAATATTTTATATTTAGCAACTGGTACCTAGGAATAGACCCTGTTTCCACACGCTTAATACACTGACGTTTACTATTATACACATTTATTAAATTGACAAGATTTACTGAGTGTAAGAGAAACCAGTTGTTTTAAAATGTTTGTTACAGTAACTTATGTTTAGTGATATGTAAGTTCTGTGTTTCCAATTCCCTTTAGTATTGGCTACAATTCTGTGTGGCATCCACTGTCCCTGAATTACTTTCATGTAAGTGACTTGGATAAAATGAGGATTGTACACAATATATCTGTACAAGTCTTTGATCAATTCACCTAGGCTTGGAAAAGTGTGCAAAGTGTAATGAAATGCTCAATTATGTACTTTAATCCACACAAGAGCTGAAAATGTGTTGTTACAAGCAGTCGTGATGCTTGTTCCTATTATCTGTGTTTATCTCCAGCTGGTATCACACTTGGGCATGTCACTTAGGTCTAGTCCACTATAGGTTTGTGTTTTAATGAACCTGTGAAGGGTAGGATATTGTACTTTGAGGCACAGGTAAATTCATATTGTTCTCACCTGTCAGTTTTTAAATTTGTTGTTATATTTATTGGTTTTAACTGAATGTTTCTGTGGAAAGCCAAGCGTGTAATTATTGTGCAGTCTAACTATAGTATGTTGTAAGGCACTGATCAGACCTCAGTGCATCCAGTGTCTGTATACATGCTGCAAGATGACTAAATGTTAACTGCAGCAGCATGTTGGATGATTCAGTTTTACTTTTGTGAACAAGATCATTTTCTTTGAAGAACAATGTCCTGTGACGTTAACACTAATATTCTGTTTAGCCTGAGCATTGTGAGATGTTTTGCCAGTTAACAGAATATTGTCCATTTCAGTAATGTAAATTGTGATGAGCAAGTGGTTGTGTATCCACAGACCTAGGTCTGGAATTTCAAACATGTCACATTTTGTGTTACTTGATATTAAGCAGCAACTAAATGTTTCAAACTGACAAAGAAGATGGCATTGGAGTGAGGATTATCTACAAGTTTTAAGGGATATCTGAAAAATAAATAGGTTGTGATGGACTGATGAATGGACAAAAAAGAGGTTTATAATTTTCATATTAGGTACCACTGTGAGTGTGTGTGGAAGTGTTCATATGTTTATTCATAAAGTATATGTATGTGTGTATGTGCATCAGTTGATCTAGCAAATAATATCATCTAAAGAAACAGAACAGACTTTTTATATAATATTATTGCGATAATAATAATAATAAATAATGTTGTTGTAGTTTATTTATACATGTAACAGAATGAAAATTCTTTCCATAATTTTTTTTCTTGTGTGTATGTTTCAGTTTGTAAGTGTAATATAAGAAATATTTAACAAGTTTCCAAGTTGATAAAATCTCACTGTAGATGATAGATGTCCTTGTATCCAGACCTTCCGCAGTACATGAACCTTAATTTCATTACAAGTATAACATACTGTTCTCCTTTGATGAAATATACCAGTACAGTTGCTATATCTTCTTTATATATTTTTTGTTACAGTGATCTTGCATACATCACTCTCAGTGCATGTTTCCAGTACATTCAGTGAAGCTCATGTAGTCACTGCAAACAATATCAGCCATGCTTTTGGATTCCAACATTGAGCAATGTGCTGTCATTTGATTTGGTACAGCTGTTGCAAAAGTTACCATGTACATTTTTGAGGCCCTGCAGCTAAATGGTTAACTCTGTGGACTGATAATTCTAAAGTGCTGGATCAGATTCAATATATTTTTGTTTTTCATTTTGCATAAGGCAACACTTTAATGGAGTTCATCTTGTTGTGTCCCAGAAATAATTAGAACATCAAATGATAAGTCAGCTGAACTATATAACTATAATTTTGCCAGAAGATTTTAATCCTAATCTTCTCTCATTTATTCTACCGTGGGCATATTTACGTATCACAATTTTATTGTAATATTTATTTTGTGATGTGGGATCCCACAGGTACTGAGAGTGTATCATTATAATATGAGTTGCATTTGCCTATAAATTTCAAGTCTCTATACACCTGATGATGCATCAAGTGATTCAGAACATGTAGTGTGTTTACTGATCATATGATGTTTTAGTTTTAACATGTTGAAACTATCACACTCTTTTAAAGTAGGCTTGTGCGATATGTTCATGCAGTATACATGATCAACAGTGACATGTTCCTATTTATATATGTAATACAGTTTCTGCAATGGCTGATTTTAAGTTTCATGTTAATGTTGATTCTGTTATAGGGTTCTTGCAATGTGTTGTTCATATTTTGGATGAACATGCTGCCTCATTTTGAGGGCCAAAATAGGTAAAGGGAGAAAGTAGGCACCTGCTTATATAACCTAATATAAATGACTCACAGTTCACAAGTGAGATGTAATAATTTGATATTTTCCACAGTAATCATACAGTCCCAGTGAACAGACTGGTATGCAGTCTATCAATGCAGACCTCTTTTGTTGTTGCTGTTCCTGTTGTTGAAGCTGCTTCTACTGCTGCTGCTGCAGCTGGTTGTGGTGGTGCTGAAGTGACAGTGCTCAACTCATGCAGCAACCTTACTCATTACATACAGATGTTTCTTCACCAGCAGTAATGAGTGAGTGCAAATAATTTTAGGGGTGATAATCTCATATAAGCAACCACAATGTTAGTAAGTTTTATAGCAAGTACATTTTAGAAGCACTAAATTTTCAGGGTTGCCTTTTATCTCTTTCAGTCACCGTGGAAATATATACAATTTGCATTCATCCCTTCTTATATGATCTGTATGGAAGTAAACCATTCATATCTTATATTACTAAATATAAGATGACATAACCAAATACTTTCACCCCCATTAACTCTGACCCTGAAGATGGAGAAATCATGTTGCTTTGGAATGTTGGCAACACAGCTGACAGCCACGAAGAAGAACCTTAAAACAGGATCATCGGGAACAGTGAATCACCATGAAAGCTGAAAATCTGTTATTTTATGAACATATTTCATTCAGAATACATTTAAATAATTGGTAACTTTCAAATATTTACTGACATCGAATACAAAATAAAATAATTCACTTAACGGGATCGAATCCAGAATCACCACATAATGATTCCACAGCATGAACACCCCAGTTATCAAACCTGTAGATAATGAGGCAAGTTTTATTATAGTCACATCAGAGGGAAATTTCTGAAGCTGAAGTCTGTTTGATGAAAGAGTGAGACACACATCACTGTTTTCTGTTGATTCCATGTACATAGAAATTCCAAGCCCAAGTTCTGTGACTTCTCCCTGTTAGTATCAATTACTTTCTGTATAAATGTAAACAGTGTTTATTTATATTTCACAAATCTTTATTACAAATTATATTGCTGTATGACAGTCATCGTATCACTTATACACGGTAGAAATGAACTGTAAACAGTGACATGATACACACTTATTGACAAAAATGGTATTTTGTAGTTACTTTTTTGTGCAGTAGTGACCAAAAAATGTGGGAATATGAAGGAAAATAATTGACAAATAATATCATTACACTATGCAGGTGTGATAACTTTAGAAAAATTAATGTGTACAGTGTATTACATCACATCAAGTTGTTACTATAAACCATCTGCAGTTTGTCAGCATTAAGTTTCATGCTCCAAAGGTACTCTTGGTGGACCACATACTAGCATCTGTAAAAACAAAATTAAAAAAAGGCTTGTCAGCAACTATCTTAACAACTGCAGTGAAATGAAAACAAGAGTGGAAAAGCCTTCAGCAGTAAAACATCCACCTGTTAGCACAAGTGCATGCAAACATCCATATGTATGTTCATGCCACATGTGCATATGCGCGCCTGCACACACACACATGCGCATGTGTGCTTTCTTCTGTGTCTTGTTTATTACCATCAGCATCTAAGAAATGCAGATGCTTATGAGAATACACAAAAACAAATATGTGAACATGTTTGCTTTCTCAGACATACCTAATGTTGTGCTCTGAACACAGCTGTCACATATTGTGTAATATTCCATTGCCCCATCAAATTAACTAGAGTGGAAGGGTGTACTCCCAACTGACATATACATATTCTGAATGCATTCTCTATGGTGGGAAAATATAAATGTATTTGTGCTTTCCATTTTGATTATGTAATCTCCCAGACTCAAAAGGTGTATGCTGTGATTTGTCATACACAAATTAATATATATATATTTATTTATATATATTCCCCCCCCCCCCTTTGCCGTCCCCGTTCCCGTTTTTTAATTGTGTTCCTGAAGGGTAAAAAATCCCATATTTTTTATTTTTTTTTTTTTTTATTTAGGGTTAATTTTTTTTTTTTTTTTTTTTTT
>Ga0123357_10000692_pt1 | contig 33766 bp, 31 predicted proteins | sample TergutEmb28metaG_FD_89873 | JGI IMG/M metagenome (GOLD analysis project Ga0123357, IMG submission 89873) | Embiratermes neotenicus P4 segment gut microbial communities from Petit-Saut dam, French Guiana - Emb289 P4 | ecosystem: Host-associated > Arthropoda: Insects > Digestive system > Gut ... | reverse complement strand
TTCATTAAGGCACCTTGTTTCTTTCTTTTCTACGATTTTTCGTTAGCACAAAAAATCATAGCTGAAACAGGGTGCCACCTGCACTTATAGCCTAAATCACCCCACACATCCTACCGAAGAGCCTTAATAATCTGGAGGGCAATCCGTTACCAGCGTCCTTTTCTGTTTTGCTTTACAAAGGCCATGATATTCAGAGAATGGTTTCATTGATAGAGATGACACCAGAGTATAAGAGCATATGCGATCGCCCCGACGATCCACAGCAATCAATCAGGTATGGACAAGATATTTTAGCTCGACGCGTGCAGACGCCCAGTGAGGTGATTAGGGTTGTGCGTGCTACCGGAATTAGCCTGTTGGTAATCATCGCGGTCTGTACAATCATGCTGGTATATGCTGAAGAAAATGGATCAAAACAGACTCTTGTTGATTTCCGTAAAAGGCAGAAGGATGAAGCGGAAAAGCAAATAACCACGCATAGCATTCCGTCAACGAATCAAGCGAAAAAACCGGAGAGCGTAAACACAAAGTTCTGTACGAAATGTGGGTACAAGAATAGTAACGATGCTCAGTTTTGCGCGAGCTGCGGTCAGCATCTTTCTTCAAATTAATTATTGGATGCGGCAGGAACGCTTACATGGAAACCAAATGCATCAAACCTAAGAAGCCACTCAAAAAAACTGTTTTGATTGTAGCTATGACTGTTATCGGGCTTGTGATTGTGTTGCTGAGTGGGTGTGGTAGGCGGGTTGCTGCTTCCAGTAAAGGGCGCGCTGAAGCCGACTCTGTAAAAACCACAACGGTAGCCGAAAAAAAGGATGCTGCGGCGCTTGTTGTGAAGGCAAAGAGTATGGGTTATTCGGTTAAGCAGGATCGGCAGATTATAGGTGTCCCTTCCCAGCCAGGCACAGCTTCTGGCGCCGGTCTTCTTTTTACTCTGGAAAGGGCCAGGAACAGCGCTTCGCCTATCACATTTGAGATGTATCCTAGAGGTAGTGGGGGGAAATACGGACATCCTTTTTACGTGGCTGATTCCTGGTGTGGGGCTGCTCCTGATAATCAGGTGGACGATTTTACTTTTCCAAGTAGCGTGAGTGATACTCCACGGTGGGACATCTCGCCGGTTCATTATGACTTCATACTCTCTACGCTGACGAAACTTGCCAATAGACCCGATAGTAATCCATTTTTGCCGATAGCCTTACCCGCCGGCGTTGTAACGGCTGCGAGGTCTGCGGGATGGCTGTGGCAGGTAAGGATGGCTGCCTATGCGCCGGGTGGTGGAGACGTTGTAGTGGGGCGCACTACAGTCATTGACTTCACACGCAATGATACAGAGCGGATCAGGCTTGATATTCCATCGGGCTTCAACCCTATCTGGCGTATTACTTATTATGGGCCGAAGGCCACACGTGAATACTATGTGCATAGCTATAATGACGCGACCAGTTCCTTTGATTTTACAGCGAACATCTGCTCACTTTCGCCGGAGATGACAACTGAACTTACTAAGGTGCTAAAAGGGGATATTGGCAGCCTTGATAAACATGGACCGCGTAAACCGGCCCGGATATCTGATTGGAGCAACAGCAACTGATGAGCAAATTTGATGACGTGTATGCGAGCAAAAACAGTGCAGTGGCAACGGGCGCTCGCACACAGAAGAACTTTCTCACACTGAGTGTTTCAATAGACATGAGGAAGCCGGTGGCAGCCTCGCCGCAACAGGTGACGCAAGCATTTGCTTGTGGTATTGGGGATACTGAGCGCCGCAAGGTAACGGTTCATGATGATGAAAACCTGGTCAAAGTGGATCGGTTGCGTATCAATGGAGTGGCGAGTGGCTCATGGATCATTATGGGGATTGGAGCTGTATTTGCGCTTGTCTTTGGTCTGATCTTTGTTGCAGTCCATTCTGTAGAGCCTTTTGCTTCAATTTTTGCCGTTCTGTTTTTAGGAGTAATGCAGTTAGTCGCAGGAGGCCTTTTTATTGGAGTGATATTTGCTGTGATCAGGGGCTATTGCACCGAGCAACTCTTAATAAAAAGTAAGCTTACCAGCGGTGGCGCAACAGAGGTTATTGCCACGGGCGTCACCTCTGTCTTTGCATGGAGGCGGATTCAGGCCACCATTAATAGCCTGAAGTCAACTTAGTTACGTAAGACAGGGGGACGGCTCCTCTTTACTACGGTAAAGAGGAGCCGTCCCCCTACTATGCCTTTTGTCACACGGCAAGATGGAAGTCTCTCATAATAACGCTTGACGTTATTACCGCAACACGTTACTATTGATACATGATAGCTTCCTTCGCTGATAAAGACACCGAGGCGCTTGCGCGCGGATACCGCGTGAAGCGCTTTCAGGCCTTTGAGTCAGTGGCCAGAAGGAAGCTGCGTCAACTTGAAGTCGCTTCTTGTCTGGCAGATCTGAAAGTTCCACCAGGTAACCGGCTGGAAGGACTTGAAGGTAAGCGTAAGGGGCAACACAGCATCCGTATCAATGATCAGTATCGGGTTTGTTTTACCTGGATCGGGACAGAAGCACACGGCGTTGAGATCATTGACTATCATGATTGAGGTGAAAACTATGGCCAAAAAGTTGAATCCGATAAGTCCGGGGGAACTCTTAAACGAGGAGTTCCTTCTTCCTCTGGGCATCACTAAGTACCGCCTTGCAAAAGAGATCGGCGTACCGGCACAGCGTATTGGAGAGATCGTTGCTGGCAAGCGCTCCATTACGGCAGATACTGATTTGCGTCTGGCTCGGTTCTTCGGACTTTCCGATGGCTACTGGCTGCGGGCACAAGCCGCTTACGACACTGAGGTCGCCCACGATAAGCTGGCCAGTGAGCTTGCCAGGATCACGCCCTGGCAGAAGATAGCTGCGGCATTGTGAAAAAGTACATATCTTCTGATTGGCATCTGCTTGATCAGATGGCGTTTGCGTGATGTTATCTGGTTGTGCTTGCGGCGACTTGACGCAATAGCGTAAGATAACTACTCGTATGTGATTAACGGTCGGGCGCCCGCTTGCGCCCGCTGATCCGGAGGTGAACCCTTGTCAGTAAAGATTCGTTTGGCGCGTCATGGCGCAAAGAAAGCTCCGTTTTACCGCGTGGTAGTGGCCGACGAGCGCAAGCCGCGCGACGGGCGCTTCATCGAGATCGTGGGGCGTTACAATCCGCGCCTGCAGCCTTCTGGTGTTGAGCTCAATCTTGAGAGCATCGACGCGTGGCTGGCCAAGGGCGCCCAGCCAACTGAAGCTGCCGCAAAGCTGATAGCTATCGCGCGCGGCGACAAGAAGCCGGTCGAGGCCGCCGCAAAGCCCACCAAGCGCCAGGTTGCCAAGCAGGAGGCTGAAGCCGCCGCCGCCGCAGAGGCCAAGGCTGCCGCAGCCAAAGAGGCTGAAGAGGCCGCAAAGGCCGCAGAGGAGGCCGCTGCTGCCGCTGCCGCCGATGCCGCTGCCACCGACGCTGACGTCGCAGCTGAAGAGGCGCCCGCCGATGCTGACGCCGAGGGCTAACCATGTCTGAATGTGCAGAGCGCATCGAAGCGCTGGTCACGTTTCTGGCTACCGCCCTGGTCGATAGTCCCGACCAGGTCACGCTGCTCTCCGACGAGCAGGACGATCGCCTCAACATCACGATCCAGGTGGCAGAAGAAGACACGGGCAAGATCATCGGGCGCAGCGGACGGACCATTAAGTCGATCAGAACACTGGCGCGCGCCGCCGCGGGGGACTCTCCGCTGCTCGTTGAAGTCGATGTCAGGGACTAAGACAGATTCACCGTTTTTACGCGTCGCCACAGTACTGCGAACTAAAGGCGTTAACGGGGAGCTCCTGGTTAAAACTGAACCAGGAGCTTTTCTGCTTCTGGGGGTTCATGAGACCTTCTATCTGGCGCCGCCTCTGCTGGACTACAAAGAGCTTCATCTGACGCAGATCGAGCCAGGCGCCCCGGGCGCGGCGGCGCTCCGTTTTGCTGAGATCACAGACCGCCAGCAAGCTCACGAGGCCTGCGGACGCGCCCTGCTTCTGCGCGCCGCGGAGCTCACGGACGCTGAGCGCGCGGCCCTGCAGGCCCGGACCCTCGCTGAGGACTTCCCCGAGCAGGGCTATGAGGTCTTCGCGGACACGGGCGAGGCGCTCGGCACGCTGAGCGACCGTATCGAGACGGGCGCCAACCTGGTCTGGGTCGTCTCTGCCCCGCAAGGCGGGGAGGTGCTCCTGCCGGTCATCGATGACCTGCAGATCCAGCGCGACGACCAGTGCCGTCGCATCACCGTGCGCCTGCTCGAAGGCCTCTTGGAGGCAAACCGCTGATGCGTATCGACATCCTCACCCTGTTTCCGGATATGTTTGCCCCCGTGCTTGATACCAGCATTCTCGGGCGCGCCCAGGCTTCAGGCGCCCTGGAGGTGCAGCTCTTCGACCTGCGCGACTGGACGCATGACTTTCACCGCACGGTCGATGATGACCCCTACGGCGGCGGCCCCGGCATGGTCATGCTGGTCGAGCCACTCGCCAGCGCCATCGAAGACATTAAAACCCGCGACCCGCGCCCGGCGCATGTGATCTTTTTCACCCCGACCGGCACGCCGCTTAAGCAGGCGCGCGCCCGCGAGCTGTCAGAGGGCTCCGGGCGCCTGCTGCTGGTCTGCGGACACTATGAGGGCATCGACGAGCGCGCCTATGCCTGGGCTGATGAGGAGATCTCGATCGGCGATTACGTGCTGACGGGAGGAGAGCTGCCGGCGCTCGTGCTGATCGATGCGGTCACGCGCCTTTTGCCCGGCGTGCTGGGGCATGCCCAGAGCGCAGACGATGAGTCGTTTGTGGAGGGATTGTTAGAGTATCCCCAGTACACGCGCCCCTCAGAATTTCGCGGTATGATGGTTCCTGAGGTTTTGCTCAGTGGGCATCACGCAAACATTGCGGCGTGGCGCAGGGAGCAAGCTTTTAAACGCACTTTTCTGCGACGCCCCGATCTGCTCGATGAAGGAGGACAGAGTTGACACCTGCCAACCCCTATGGTGGCCCGCGCTCCGTAGCGCTGAAACAACCAAGCTTTGCGCGCACGATACTTACCTATGCGGTCTGTATTCTGATCGCGGTTATTCTGGCTGCCACTGTGCGCTATTTTCTTATAGAGCCTTACCGGATCCCGACCGGATCAATGCTTCCGACCATTCAGCTTGATGATATGGTGCTTGCAAACAAGCTGGTCTACAAGGTGGGCGGAAAACCCAAGTACAAAGACGTGGTGGTATTCAAGGATCCTACCGGGCAGTATTCTCAGCTGATCAAGCGGGTCATTGCGGTAGGGGGCGACACGGTCGATCTGCGCGACGGCTACGTGTACGTCAACGACCAGAAACTCGACGAACCTTATACGCATGGCAAGCTGAGCGAGCCCTTAAGCTCCAGCATCCAGTTTCCCCTCAGAGTGCCCGACGGAGACATCTGGGTCATGGGTGATAACCGGACCAACAGCGCGGACTCCCGCCTCTTTGGCCCCATTTCTGTAAGCACGGTGTATGGGCGGGCATGGTGGACGTACTGGCCCCTGAAGCACTTCGGCGCCCTCAAATAAGCCGTTCGGCGAATAGCTCAGCGCTGCCGCCGCGCCGGGTATCTGCGTAAAAAAAGGGAGTAGAGGTATATGCGTTCGGGCAAAACAGGCTCAGCAGATATCCGGGGCACGGGCACGGGCAAGTACCCGGTGATTTTCTGGGCGGCCTCCGTGTTGGTGGTCGCGCTGATCATGATCGTGCCGACCCGCTATTTTTACTTTCTGCACGGCATACCCCGGCTGCAGTTTGCGTGTCCGTTTCTGGTCATTGTTGCCGTTGCCGCCTGGATCTGGTGCGCGCTTAGCGGGAGGATTTCTCGTAGCTGGCTTGCGGTGGGCAAGCGGTGCTGGCCGGTCATAGCGCTTACCGCCTTTGACCTGGCGTTTCTGGCGTTTGCTTACGTTACGCGCACTATCAATCCGCTTGTGGCCTATCTGCCCCCCGCCTGGTGGTGGGGCAACGCGTTTTTTCTTGCGGCGACGCCGGTTGCCGCCTTCTTCTTAGGGCTCGCCAATCGTCGGGCGGGGAACAGGCGTCTGGGCATTGCGCTTCTTGTTGTCCTGGCGATCTCTTTTGTTGTTGCGGCGGCAGAGTATCTTCATCTGAGCGGCTACCATAATCCCATAGGGTATTGGTTGCTTCGGGTTAATGCCGCGACAAATCCCCTGTACGCGGTGTGGAAGTGGACCCCGATTGAGCCGATACGCGCACAGGGCCTCAATTCAAACCCTAACTGCTTTGCGTTTACCGCAGCGATCGGGGCCTGCTGGGCGCTTGCGGCGCGGGGCCTGAAGGGCCTGCGCGTGGCGGTCTTTCTGCTCAGCCTGGCAAGCGTTCTTCTTGCCGGGTCGCGCAGTGTGATCCTGGCGCTGGCCTGTGTTGCGGTCGCCTCTGTGGTTGTCCAGTTGCGCGCCCGGGGGCTGCGGGGCTGGTTCAAAGCGCAGGGTAAAGTGCTTGCGGCCGTGTTGGCTGGCTGCCTCGCGTTCATTCTTGCCTTCAGCCTGATCGGAGGCGGAACGTTTCAGAGTGTTTCGCGGTCGCTTAAGACTGTGACGACGCTTGCCGCAGACACGGGCTCAGACACCGTTGATGCGCAGGACCTCTCCAGCATCTCATCGGGGCGGTCGAGCCGCTGGGGGGCCGCATTGTCTTCTATCGCTCACCACCCCTTTGGCACCGGGCAGCCCTATCTGCTGACGGCGCGCCAGACTCATCCGCACAACGACTTCTTGAACCGCTGGGTGACGGGCGGGCCGCTTGCGGTGTTTGTGTATGGCGCGCTGCTGTTCTGGTTTCTGTTCTGTCTGCTGACCCCGGACGCCCCCCGATTTGGTGTCTATATCGGCATCTTCATGCTGATCGTGGGGCTTTTTGACTGCCTGTTTGCGCGCTATCCGTTTGTGGCGCCGGTGCTGTTTATCGCAGGAGTGCTGGCCTCGCGGGAGTGGACGAGCGGCAAGCTCGCGTTTACCCGCTGGGGCCGCCGCTCTGCTCCCCGACCCCAGAAGTTGACGGCGCTCTGAGCTGCGGGTTACTATAAAAAAGTAAGATTGTTCACGGAGCAGTAGCTTCCGTCCTGATATATTGTGGCGTATGTGCGCCGGTCAAATCGAGGTCTCTGTCTGGGACAGTCTTTGTGCTATGCGAAACCGCAAAGCTCCGTCAAGATTATCACGTCGCTGAAGCGACACCCGGAAGGAGGGAAGCCATGACTCTTGCTGTTGAAGTAATTATTGCTGCTGTCATTGGTCTTGCCCTCGGCTTTATCATCGATCACTACCTGATCAGTACGAAAGCGCGCAAGGCCGCAGCGGAGGCAGAAAACCTTGTGGCCCACGCAGAAAAAGAAGCCGAGAGTTTAAAAAAGGAAGCGCTGCTTGAAGCCAAAGACGAGATATTCAAGCAGAAATCTGAGGCCGACGCCGAGGAAAAGACCCGCCGCAAAGAGATCGCTGCGCTGGAAAATCGTCTGGTTCAGCGCGAGGAGACCATCGACCGGCGCATGGAAAGCGTGGATAAGCGCGAGCACCAGCTCAGCTCACAGGCAGGCCAGCTGGCTCACCGTGAAGAAGAGCTGAACGCAGCCTTTGCTGAGGTGACCGCCCGCCTTGAGCGCGTTGCCTCCATGACGGCTGATGAGGCCAAAATTGAGCTGCTGAAATCGCTGGAAGAAGAGGTCCAGCGCGAGTCAGTCGCGCTCATCCGTGACACGGAGACCCAGGCAAAAGATGAGGCTGACCGTCGCGCGCGTCGTATTGTTGGTATTGCGATCCAGCGGGTTGCCGCCGATCATACGGCAGAGGCCACCGTCAGCGTCGTCCATATTCCCACTGATGAAATGAAGGGCCGCCTGATCGGTCGCGAGGGCCGAAACATCCGCGCCTTCGAGCAGATTACCGGTATCAACCTGATTATCGACGACACGCCGGAGACCGTGGTGCTGTCAAGCTTTGACCCGGTGCGCCGCGAGGTTGGTCGCATTGCGCTGGAGTCGCTCATCGCTGACGGACGTATCCATCCGGCGCGCATCGAAGAAGTGTTTGGCAAGGCCGAGAAGCTTGTTAACGAGCAGATACAGCGCGATGGCGAGCAGGCCACCTTTGACGCCGGCGTCCACAGCCTGCATCCGGAGCTGGTCAAGACCTTGGGGCGCCTGCGCTTCCGCACGAGCTACGGGCAAAACGTCCTCAACCACTCGCTGGAGGTAAGCTGGCTTGCCGGTGTTATGGCAGAAGAGCTGGGCGCCGATGTCGCGCTTGCCAAGCGCGCCGGCCTGCTCCATGACCTGGGCAAGGCCATCGACCACGAGGTCGAGGGTCCGCATGCGCTCATCGGGGCCGAGCTGGCCAAGCGCATGGGAGAAAACCCCGAGGTCGTCCACATCATCGAGGCGCACCACAACGACGTTGAGCCCCAGACGGTCGAGGCCGTGCTGGTCCAGGCCGCAGACGCGATCAGCGCGTCGCGTCCGGGTGCGCGTCGCGAGACTCTTGAAAGCTATGTCAAGCGCCTGGAGAAGCTTGAAGCGGTCGCGAACTCGCACGGCGGGGTCGAAAAGACCTATGCTATGCAGGCGGGACGCGAGGTCCGCATCATGGTCCAGCCTGATGAGGTCAGCGACAGCGACGCCGTTATCCTGGCGCGCGATGTCGCAAAAGAGATCGAAGAGCAGTTGGAGTATCCTGGCCAGATCAAAGTCATGGTCGTGCGTGAAAGCCGTGCCGTCGACTACGCGAAATAGCGCCGTCGGACAGGATTACCAGTCCGATGGCAGATAATGACCATCCCGCAAAGCCCTTGCTTGATTTTGTCTCTTCTGTTTCAGGCGATACGTTCCTGAAAGTCGAAGAAGACCTTGGCGAGGGCTTTGTGCGTCTTAATGTCAGCGAGGCCGAGCGTCGCCAGGCCAAGCACGACATTCAAAGCACTGAAGATATCCTGATAGAGCTGCTGCGCAACGCGCGCGACGCGGGCGCCACGCACCTCTATGTGGCAAGCTCGCTTGAGGATGGTTCGCGCCGCCTGACCGTCATCGACGACGGACAGGGGGTGCCCTCTGCGCTGCAGCAGCAGATCTTTGAGCCACGCGTAACGAGCAAGCTGGCCACGATGGTCGTTGACGACTGGGGCGTGCATGGGCGCGGGATGGCGTTGTATTCGATCTCTCAGAACTCCGAGCTGTGCCGCCTGATCGCGAGCGGCCCGGATCAGGGCGCCGCCCTGGAGGTCTGTGCGGACACGCGCAAGCTGCGCGAGCGCGCCGACCAGAGCACCTGGCCGCAGGTGCGTGCGCGCGACGGCGGTTTTTCTGTCGAGAGCGGACCGCGCAATCTGCTGCGCACGGCCCTGGAGTTTGCCTGCCAGCATCCGCAGCTTGAAGTCAGCTTTGGCTCTCCGGCAGAGATCGCGGCGACCTTGCGCACTGCCGGGCTTGCGCGCGTGGGTGCGCCGGGGCCGGACGCGGCGGACGCGGCTGCTGCGGACGTGGCCGTGGCGGGTGCGGCGGGCGACGTGCGGCTGATGCCCGTGTGGCTCTGGCCGGCACAGGCTGTCGATGGCGCCGAGCTGTTTGAAGCGGCACGGGCTCTGGGCCTGGCTATCTCTGAGCGCAACGCCTACCGGGTGCTGCGCGGAGAAGTCGCGCCGGTGGCGTCGCTCGCGCAGCAAATGCGCCGCAGGACCCAGGCAGACGCGAAGGATGCCTCCGTTGACATTTACCGCGATGCGCGCGGGCTCAAGGTCGATCCAGCTGATTTGCGCGATTTTCAGGTCCAGGTTGAGCATGCCTTCGATGAGCTGGCGGACAAGTACTATCTGACGCTTTCTGACGACGTGAAGGTCCAGGTGACAAAGCGGGCGATCTCGATCCGGCTGCCGTTTATGAAAGAGGAGTGACGGGCAGATGCTGGGACGTAGCTATCACATCAAGACTTTTGGCTGCCAGATGAACAAGTATGACAGCGAGCGCATTGCGGGGCTCCTTGAAGACGCGGGCCTGCGGGCAGTTGATGCGCCCGATGACGCCGACGTCATCGTGTTTCTGACCTGCTGCGTGCGTGAGGGCGCAGACGAGCGTCTCTACGGGCAGGTCGCCAGCCTCAAGCGGCTGAAAACAGCCGGCAAGACACCGCTGATCGCCGTGGGCGGTTGCATTGGCCAGCGCGACGGCGAGGACCTGCAGAAACGAATCCCTCACATAGACGTGGTCTTTGGCACGCACAACCTCAACGAACTGGTGTCGCTGTTGCAGCGGGCTGCAGCCAGCAAGACCCCGCAGGTCTCGCGCTGGGAGGACAGCTCGGCGGCAGACTTCGAGCGCCTGGCGCCCGAGCTTCGCGAGCACCCCTTCCATGCCTGGCTGCCCATCTCGGTAGGCTGCAACAACTTCTGCAGCTACTGCATTGTGCCCTACGTACGGGGCCGCGAGGTCTCACGCCCGCTTGATGAGATTGTTGAGGCCGCCCGTGAGCTGGTGGCAGACGGCGTGCGCGAGATTACCTTGCTGGGCCAAAACGTCAACTCCTACGGGCGTGACCGTTACGGAGAGCCGCGCTTTGCAGAAGCTCTGGAGGCGGTTGCGGCCTGTGGCGTCAGCCGTCTGGGCTTTGCCACGAGCCACCCCAAGGACCTCTCTGACGCCACAATTGCCGTGATGGCCGCCACGCCCGCGGTGCTGCGCTACCTGCACCTGCCAGTCCAGCATGGTAACGATGAGGTGCTTGCCGCCATGCGCCGCGTCTATACGCGCGCGCAGTATCTGGAGCGCGTGGGCGCCCTGCGCGCGGCCATCCCGGACATCACGCTCTCGACCGATATCATCGTGGGCTTTCCCGGAGAGACAGAAGCGCAGTTCGAAGACACGCTTGATTTGGTGCGCCAGGTAGGATTTGACCAGGCCTTCACCTTCATCTATTCGCCGCGCGAGGGGACCCGGGCAGCCGCCCTGCCAGACCAGATCCCCCATGAGCTGGCGCTGGAGCGCTTTGAGCGCCTGGCCGCGCTGGTGCAGACAAGCGCCACGGAGCGCAACGCCGCGCTGCAAGGCAGCACGCAGTCGGTGCTGTTTGAGGGCCCCTCAAAGCGCGACCCCGCTCTGATGACTGGGCGCACACGCGGCTACAAGCTCGTGCATGTTCCCGTACCGGCCGGTGCCGACCAGTCCGCCCTGCGCGGCAAAGAGCTACTGGTCCGCATCACGGGCACGCAGGCCTTCTACCTGCAAGGCACCCTGGAGTAACCCGTGCCCGCCCCGCCCCGCGACACTCCTGACCCCCCTTTGTCAGAGCAAGAGGCGCAGCACTGTGGCAATCCTGCTCCCCCCTTGTCATTGCGAGGAGCGCAGCGACGCGGCAATCCAGTAGCCCCGCCCCGCCTCTATGCGGTCGTTGGTCCTACCGGGACCGGCAAGAGCGAGCTGGCACAGCAACTGGCCGAGCGCACGTGCGGCGTGGTGCTCTCCGCTGATGCCCTGCAGGTCTACCGGGAGCTGAATATCGGCACGGCGAAGATCCCCGAGAGCGCGCGCCGGGTCCCACACTACGGCCTTGATCTGGTCAGCGTGCGTCAACCCTATTCCGCCGCACTCTACCAGGCTTATGCCCGTGGCATCATCGATGAACATCTTGCTCGGGGCCAGTCCGTGGTCGTCTGTGGTGGGACCGGACTCTATGTACGCGCCGCTCTGGATAAGTTCGATTTCCCGGCAGGGGAGCAAGAAGACAACCCACTGCGCGCGCACTATGAGGCGTTGGCGGCCACCCAGAGCGCAGAAGCGCTCCATGACTTGCTGCAGCAGCGTGACCCCGCTTCAGCGGCGCTGATACATCCCAACAACGTGCGCCGGGTGGTTCGGGCGCTGGAGCTGTGCGACCAGGGGGAGTCCTACGCCCAAAGCACGGAGGGTTTCAAGAGCTTTCAGCCTTACTACGCTGATGTGTGCTGGCTGGGCCTGAGCAAAGATCGCGCAGAGCTTTATCGCGACCTGGATGCGCGCGTTGACGCTATGCTGGAAGCGGGCTTGGCCGCAGAAGTCCGCGCCCTGCAGACGCAAGGCCTGGCAGAAAGCCTGACCGCTCGCCAGGCCATCGGCTACAAGGAGCTTTTGACCTGGCTGGACGGCGCCAGCTCCTACGACGACGCCGTAGCCGCCATCAAACAAAACACCCGCCGCTACGCCAAACGCCAACTCACGTTCTTCAAAGCCGACCCCCGCCTCCACTGGCTCAACGCCGATACCGACACCTCTCCACTACTAATGGCAATGCCCTACCTCAATGCATGACACTTAATTTTGAGCCATTTATTCTTCGTAGGGTCTAATACCCCGCAGCTTTGCTGCGTTGATTGTCATTCTGCGTACTGCGACTGCGCGCAGCACAGGCTCCGTCGCAGAATCCAGGTCTGCCTGAGTTGGTACCCCACAGTCTCTGCTGCGGGGTAGTTTATTACTATAGCTATCAGTAATATTTCAGCGTTTGCTGACGCTGCGGTAACGGCAACGCCAGGCAAGGCAGCGTAGGCTATACTGGAAAAATGCTTACTGTATCTGATTATAGAGGCCGCGCGTTTGCGAAGATGCAGGGCTTGGGTAACGACTTTATCGTGATGAACGGTTGTGGCGAGGCGCGCGAGTGGACATCGGAAGAGGCGCGTCGGCTCTGTGACCGACACTTTGGTATTGGGGCAGACGGGCTGATTGTGCTGCACGAGGCAGCCGATTCTGCCGCGGACTTTTCCTGGCAGTTTTTCAACTCGGACGGTTCGGTTGCTGAGATGTGCGGCAACGGCATCCGTTGCGTCGCCGCGTTTCTGGTCGGCAACGGGCTGATTGCCCCCGATCAGGACCGCGTGGCTATCCAGACGGGCGCAGGTATCGTCAGCATTCGCGTTCTGCGCGATGAGAGCGGATCGTTTGAGGCCGCCGAAGTTGATATGGGTCGCGCGGTCATCACCAGCGAGTCACTTACCGTGGCAGGTACGGAGCTCTTCTGTGTCTCGATGGGCAACCCGCATGCGATCACGTTTGTTGCCGACGTCGAGGCCGCCCCCGTGACCACGCTTGGGCCCGTTATCGAGTGCGACGCAGCTTTTCCTGACAAGACCAACGTCGAGTTTGCCCAGGTGACAGATCGCGCGACGCTGCGGCTGCGCGTCTGGGAGCGCGGCGCAGGCGAGACACTTGCCTGTGGCACGGGCGCCTGTGCGACGGCGGTTGCGGCGTATCGCAAGGGGCTCTGCGACGCGCGGGTCACGGTGCGGTTGCCGGGAGGGCCACTCCAGATCATAATTGATCCCGACACGCTCAACGTTATGATGACTGGACCGGCGCAAACCGTGTTCATTGGTAGTATCCTGTTATAAAAGCGCGATGAGAAAGGAATATCATGTCACACTTCGCCGCCCAACGTCTTGAGAATCTTCCGCCCTATCTGTTTGCGGAGATCGACCGCAAGAAAGCCGAACTGGAAGCAGAGGGCCACGACGTGATCTCTCTGGGGATCGGCGACCCTGACAAGCCGACGCCGAACCACATTGTTGACGCGATGGCTGCGGCTATTCGCAACCCAAAGAATCATCACTATCCTTCGTATGCCGGATCGCCCGCCTACCGCAAGGCTTGCGCGCAGTTCATGAAGACTCGCTTTGGCGTTGAAGTTGACCCTGCGACCCAGGTGCTGGCTATGATCGGCTCGAAAGAGGGCATCGCTCACTTGTTCCCGGCCTTTGTCGATCCGGGCGCCTACACGCTGATCCCGGGCGTTGGCTATCCGGTCTATTCTGGCGGCGCTATTTTAAATGACTCGCTTTCTCACTGGATGCCTATGACTGAGGAGAACGGTTTTCTGGCTGATTTTGAGTCTACGCCGGATGACATTGTGGCCAAGGCGCAGATGATGATCATCAGCTATCCCAACAACCCGACGGGCGTGGCGGCGGACCCCGAGTACTTTGATCGCGCGATTGCCTATGCCAAGGCCCATAACCTGCTGCTGATCCACGACAACGCCTACTGCGACGTTGCCTATGATGGCTTTAAGCCCACAAGCATTCTTGAGCGCCCGGGCGCCATGGACTGTTGCCTGGAGTTCTTCAGCACGTCGAAGTCCTACAACATGACGGGCTGGCGTTGCGCGTTTGTGGCGGGCAATACCGAGGCGATCAAGACCTTTGGCGTTGTAAAGTCCAACATCGACTCCGGCATATTTACGGCCGTCCAGGATGCGGCGATCGAGGCCTTTACTGGCCCGCAGGACGAGATCGCGAACATGGTCGCGCTCTATCAGCATCGTCGTGACCTGGTCATGGCGACCCTTGATAAGATGGGCATCCGCTACGCCTACACCAAGGGCACGATCTTTATGTGGGCGCGCGTGCCGGAGGGCTATACGTCTGCCGAGTATGCGGAGAAAGTGCTGATGGAGGCACACGTCATCGTTGCCGCTGGCACGGCCTATGGTCCTGATGGCGAGGGATGGTTCCGCATGTCGCTTGCCTGCGAGGACGATCGGCTGGTAGAGGCTCTTGACCGCATGAGCAAGCTCTGATCTTCGTTTGGGCGGCGTCTAAGTGGCAAATCGGTTAAAGGTGGGCCTGTACCCTTTTGTCCGGGTAAGTTATGGTGAAAGGCCGATTAACTCTGGGAACCTATGAAGTAAAAAGTGAGCAGTTGCGCGCGGTGCTGGTTGGCGTTGATACGGGAGCTGCAGGGCTGTGGTCTTCTGAGGACTCGCTTGATGAGCTGGAGCGCTTGGCAGAAACTGCTGATCTTGAGGTGGCAGGTCGGCTCAGCCAGAAGCTGGCTGCCCCGCAAAACGTCACCTATCTGGGCAGCGGCAAAGTTGGGGAGCTCAAGGAGCTGTGCCGGGCACAGGGCGCCGACGTGGTCGTCTTTGATGATGAGCTCAGCCCGCGTCAGGAATCTGCGTTAACGCGTGAGTTCGCCGATGCGGTCATGATCGTTGATCGGACCGCGCTTATCTTAAGCATCTTTGCCGATCATGCGACCTCGCGTGAAGGCAAGCTTCAGGTTGAGCTGGCGCAACTGGAATACGAGCTGCCGCGCCTGCGGGGCAAGTGGTCGCACCTGACCAAGGAAAAACTTCGCGGCGGTACCGGCTCCGGTACGCGCTTTGGGGCCGGCGAGTCGCAACTGGAAAGCGACCGGCGCATAATACGCAAGCGCATCACCTTACTCAAGGGCAAGATCGCGGCGGTCGAGCGTGAGCGCCTGACCCAGCGTGGGCGGCGCCAGGCCTCACGCATTTTTCGCACCGTGTTGGTTGGCTACACCAACGCGGGAAAGTCCACCTTGCTTAACCGCCTGAGCGCAGCTGAAGTCCTGGTCTATGACAAGCTGTTTGCCACGCTTGACGCGACCACGCGCCGCATTGGATTTGAGGATGGGCATCAGGCTACGTTGACCGACACGGTCGGTTTCATCAACAAGTTGCCGCATACGCTGGTCGCCTCATTTAAGTCGACGCTTGACGAGGTGCGCGAGGCAGACCTCCTGCTTCATGTGGTCGATGCGGCCTCCCCGGTGGCGTCGGCGCAGATCGCCTCGGTGCAGGAGGTGCTTCTGGAACTGGGCGCAGAGAAAAAACCTCAGCTGCTCGTATTTAACAAGAGCGACGAACTTGATACGGGAGAGCGCGAGGCGCTCCTGTCGCGCTGGCCGGGCAGTGTTGCGGCCTCAGCCCTTAAAGGAGACGGCATAGATGAGCTACGCCGTCGCCTCTCCGTATTAAGCACTTAAACGTGCTGGACGCCCGCTGGCGTCGTACTGGATGCTGCGACTACGCGCAGCATGACAGGGGTGATCTTGTTTTCCGCACTCCGCTTACTGTTGTCATGTGCACAAGGATCGTGTTCTGCGTTCCAGTCTCTGTCATCGCGGGCGCCAGTTGTAGGATCCAGGCAGCACACAAAGTGAGCGGAAGCTAAAAGCACTGTACCCTTGTTTAGCGAAATATCCTCAGGACGCCGATTACTTCGCCGGCGATCTCGACCTCGCGGGAGAAAATCGGATCGAAGCTTTCGTTGGCTGGTTGCAGGCGGATGCGGTCTGCCTCTGGGTAGTAATACTTAACCGTCGCCTCACCATCGATGAGCGCTACGACCATGTCTCCGGCCTGAGCAGTCTTTTGCGCCCGCACGATGACCAGGTCTCCGTCAAGAACACCCGCGTCGATCATGGATTCACCATGGACTCGCAAAAGAAAACTACCGTCAGCGCCGCCCTTGATCAGGGAGGCGGGCAGGGGGAGAGTCTCCTCCCGGTTCTCTTCAGCCAGGATGGGCGTCCCGGCGGCCACGCGCCCGATCAGAGGCAGATCAATGATCTCGCCGCGGTCATAGGCGGTATCAGAGACGGAAGCCTCCTCGCGCAAAAGAGAGAAGACGCGCGATTTGCCGTTGTCACGCTGGAGGTAGCCCTTTTCGATCAGCTTGTTGATGTGGGTCTGAATCGTGCCCGTTGAGCTGAGCCCGACCCCGCTCCCAATCTCGCGCACGCTGGGAAAGATGCCTTCATGCTGGTAGTAGCTGACGATAAAATCATAGATCATCTTTTGCTTGGGGGTGAGGTCAGAATGGTCAGTAGTCATGAGTCTGCTCCTTCGAAATTGGCTTGCTGATACCAGTATAAAACATTCGTCCGAAAAAAACAAACAAATGTACGGAAAAACTCTTGACAGGCGGACGTCTGTGCGCGATACTATGAATACGAACACCCGTGCGGCTGTCTTGTCAGTACCGGCAGCCATACTGGTAACGTACCAGCGAGAAAAGGAGTCACCCATGTCACGTCTTATAGCCGGAGTTGCCGATACTTTCTACGAGCGCCCGCTCTACGCCTTCTCGGGCATCATTGCCTGCGCGGTCGTGATCGCGCTGTTGTTCATGCCGCTGTAACCTTGTAGCCCCGCGCTGCTCCAGACGTTCGGCGATCGCTGTGCTGGACAGGCAAAACTTTGCGGGGGGCGTACGCTCACGGGTGTTTTGAGTGGGATTTTGCCTTGGGTTTGCAGGAATATTTTCACGTGCTCGATCAAATTTGTCGTTGACTTGATAATTCATACCAGTTATAGTGGATTACATCGTTAGGACCACTACATATTGGGGACTGCATGAATTGTCCGGCCTGTGGCTATGCCGAAAGCAAAGTTATCGATTCGAGGACTTCAGATTCTCAGGATGCGATAAGAAGACGCCGTGAATGCCTGCAGTGTTGCACGCGTTTTACCACCTACGAAAGAATCGAGGAACGCCCTCTTCTGGTGACAAAGCGTGATGGTTCTGCAGAACCTTTTGACTTCAATAAATTGCGGCGTGGTATCATGACCGCAGTCGTCAAGCGACCGATCGGTGCAGGCGCGATCGACGCACTTATTACTGACATCATTACCAACCTCCAGAACTCCATGAAGTATGAAGTAAGTTCAGCTGTGCTCGGCGACATGGTGCTCCGGCGCTTGAAAGAGCTTGACGGTGTCGCCTATATCCGCTTTGCTTCGGTCTACAAAGACTTCCAGAATCTTGATGAATTTACCCGTGAGCTCGGGGAGCTTTAGATGAGCGACCGTCAAGACCCCGTAGTGTTTGATCCTTCAGGTAAAAGCGAGCCCCTGGTGCTGCAAGTCAGGCGCTGCCGCCCGCATGCGCAGCTGCCGCGACAGGCCCGCCCGGGCGACGCGGGCCTTGACCTTTGCGCGGCGCAGGCCTGCACCCTGCGTCCGCTGCAGCGCAAGCTGATCCCCACCGGCGTGCAGGTCGCCATCCCCGCAGGGTTTGCGGGCTTTGTCATGCCGCGCAGTGGCAACGCGCTGCGCCTGGGCCTCTCGTTTCCCAATACTCCCGGCCTGATTGACAGCGGTTATCGCGGCGAGCTCCAGGCGATCGCCATAAATCTTGACCCGGAGACACCCCTCAGCATTGAAGTGGGCGACCGGATCGCCCAGTTGGTGATTCTTCCCGTGCCGGCGCTTACGGTCTGCGAAGTCGCAGAACTTGATGAGACCGAGCGCGGCGCGGCAGGTTTTGGGAGCAGTGGCATGCAGTAGCAACGAGCGGCGTGCTCAAAAGGGTAGTACCGGTGGGAGTTGGCCCGCTGGTCAGATACGTTGGATGGACCCAACCAGAAAGGATGCGTACATGGACAAGTTCTTCAAGATCAGCGAACGAGGTTCGTCGATCACTACCGAGGTCGTTGCGGGGCTGACGACCTTCCTCGCGATGGCCTACATCATCTTTGTTAATCCGGGTATCCTGGCGGGCGCCACCGGGGGAGTGATGTCATTTAACGGCGTGCTGACGGCGACCTGTATTGGCGCGGCTGTGATGTGCATCTTCATGGGCATTTTTGCCAATCGCCCGATAGCCCTGGCTTCGGGCATGGGTATCAACGCGGTTGTCGCGTTTACCTTGATCATCGGAATGAAAGTGCCCTGGCAGGTGGCCATGTCGGTCATCTTTGCAGAAGGCGTACTTATTTTACTGCTGGTTCTGTTTGGTCTGCGCGAAGCGATCATGAACGCGATTCCGGTCAACCTGCGGCGCGCCATCGGCGTTGGTATCGGTCTGTTCATCACCTTCATCGGGCTGAAGTCGGCGGGATTTGTGACCGCCGATGCAGCCACCTTGGTAAAACTCGGCGATTTCACCAGCCCGGTGCTTTGGGTCGGGGCGACCGGCCTGGTGGTTACCATCGTGCTGAGGGCCTTCAAGGTCAAAGGCGATATTTTGATTGGCATCATCGTGGCGACAGTCTTTGCTCTGGTTCTGGGCGTGATCTTCAGTCATTCGACGGTGTTGCCGCACCTCAGCAGCTTGAAAACAGTCTTTGCGAAGCCGGACTTTTCAACCTTTGCCGCGCCCTTCCAGAAGGTTAATGGCAAGTTTGCAATCCTGCAGATATTTACGCCTGCCCTCATCATCTTTGTGTTTGCTCTTATGATGTCGGACTTCTTTGACACGATGGGCACGCTGGTCGGCGTGGGCTCAGAGGCGGGCTTTACCGACAAAGACGGCAATGTCGATGACGCCAAGAAGATGCTGATAGTCGACTCGGTTGCTGCGGCGACGGGCGGCTTTTTGGGGGCCAGTTCGATCACAAGCTACATAGAAAGCGCTTCGGGCGTCGGCGACGGCGGTCGTACGGGGCTCACGGTCATTGTTACCGGGCTGCTGTTTGCGCTCTGCGTATTCTTCTCACCGATCATCGCGCTGGTGCCAGAGTCGGCAACGGCTGGCGCGCTGATTGTGGTCGGCTTTCTTATGATGATGTCGATCAAAGATATCGAGTGGGAGAAGTTTGAAGAGGCATTCCCGGCATTTCTGATCCTCATTACGATACCTCTGACCTACAGCATCACCAATGGTATTGGGATTGGCTTTATCGTCTACGTGATCATGAAACTTCTGCGGGGCAAAGTCAAAGAGGTCAAGCCACTCATGTGGATTGCGGCTGCTGCGTTTTTGGTGGTATTCCTTCAAGGGCCGATCATCAAACTCTTCAGTTAGCTGTGTTGTAATTCAGGTTTCTTTGTGGCGCCCTGCCGGGATTCCGGTGGGGCGCCTCGCACGTTTGTTATACTGAAAGATGCTGAACAAGGAGTACTGAGCGTGTTTAAGAAACCCAAATTACTACCCCTGCGCATCCATCCTGATCCGATCCTGTCGCAGTCCAGTGCGGAGCTGACGGCAGACGAGCTGCCCCAGATGCGCGAGCTTATTGCAGATATGGGACGTACCATGTACGAAAATGAAGGCTGCGGGCTGGCGGCGATCCAGGTCGGCGTCGCCAAGCGCCTGCTGGTCTATGATGTCAGCGAGGAGCAGGACGATCTTCATGCCCTGATCAATCCGCGCGTTGTTGAGACTTCAAAGTCTTGCGAGACCGCCGACGAAGGCTGCCTGTCGTTCCCGAATCTGTTCGAGCCAATTGAGCGCGCGACCAAGGTGCGCGTTGAGGGGCTTGACGCAAAGGGCAAGCCGGTCACCCTTGATGCCGAGGATTTTCTGGCGCGGGTACTCCAGCATGAGATCGACCATCTTGAGGGTCTGACGATGCTTAACCGCATGGATGATGCGCTACGCCAGCAGGCGCTGCGCGAGTACTTTGGGCTGCCGGGGGGCGGAAGCAGCAGCAACGGCTCTGATAAAGCGCCCGGCAAAACATCGACGGGTCCCGGGCTGTAGAGCTCGCGACCGAAGAGCACGAAAGAGAGAACACCTGGCATGCGCTTTGCCTTTTTTGGAACACCACCCTTTGCGGCCCGGATACTGGAGCTCCTGCTTGAGGCCGGCCTGCGTCCTGAGTTTGTGGTGACGCAACCGGACGCCGCCTCCCGGCGGGGGAGCAAGCTCTGGCCTTCTGCGGTAGCAGAGGTGGCGACTCGTGAGGGGCTGGCGCTGGAAAAACCGGACAACTTGCGTGATCCTGCATTCGCTGCACGATTACGTGCGCTCGACTTAGACTGTGTAGTGTTAGCTGCTTATGGACGCATCATCTCACCTGCTCTCTTGGAAATCCCTCGTCAAGGCTGGATCAATGTGCACGCTTCGCTGTTGCCGCGATGGCGTGGGGCGGCGCCCATCGAGCGTGCGATTTTGGCTGGTGATAAAACGACGGGTGTTAGCATCATGCGTATGGAAGTTGGGTTAGATACCGGACCCTATTGTGCGCAGGCAGAGGTGAGCGTCACGAGTAAAAACTCTGAGTTGCTTATCGATCAACTTGCAGTCATAGGCGCCGAGTTGTTGGTCACAGAGCTTCCGAAGCTCATCAATGATGCAGTTATCTGGAAGAAGCAAGACGAGACCCAGGTGACCTATGCTGACAAAATCGATAAGCATGAGCTCGATCTGTCTCCAGAGCAGGCGGCAGTTATTAATGTGCGCAGAGTACTGGCCTCTTCGGATAATGCCCCAGCACGTCTGACTCTCATGGCTGGGAGCAAGGAGATTACTCTGCGGGTCCTGTGTGCTGCGCGGAGAGTGTTCGCGCAGCCTATGAGTGCCGCAACGCCTGGTACGGCATTCATTAATCAGGATTTTGACTACTTGGAGTTGATGTGTACGCCGGCGGATATTGACTGCGTTGACGTTATGTTCTTGCAGCCAGCGGGCAAGCGTCCGCAAACAACAGCGGACTGGCTGCGCGGCCTGCGCCTGGATCCGGAGGAGGCGCTGCTCTCATGGCGCTGAGTGAGGCGCGCCTGGCCGCGCGCGAAACTTTGACGCGGGTCCGCGAGCGCAGCGCCTACGCGCACGAGTCGCTTGATCGCGTGCTGTCGCGCCATCCCTCGCTCAGCGACTGCGACAGCGCGCTGGCCACGCGTCTTGCCTACGGCGCGATCGCCTGCTACGGCACGCTCGAAGAGGTGGTCGATCGCCGCCTGCGCAATCCGCGCAAGACCGACCCGCTCCTGCGCGACAGTCTGCTGCTCTCTACCTACGAACTTCTCTTCACCGATACGCCCCTCTATGCCACGGTAAGCGAGGGGGTCTTGCTGGCAAAAGCCCTCAGGACCCGCTACGCCAGCCCCACCAACGCGATCCTGCGCCGCATCGGGCGCGAGCGGGAGCTGTTCCCTTGGGGCGACCCCAAAGCTGACGTCGAGGCCCACGCGCGCCTCAGGGGGCACCCGGTCTGGCTGGCGCAACTGCTGCGCGAGCGTTTTGGCTATGAGCAGGCCGACCTCATCATGCAGACCAACAACGAAGCGGCGCCAACCTATCTGGCGGTCATGGAGCCGGTCCTGTCCGCCTCTGAGGCCCTGTCCACTCTGACGCGCATCGGCGCGGGCCCCCAGGCCCTTGAGCTGCCCGGCGCGCTCCTGGCCGCAGAGCCGGCGAAAATTCGCGGCCTGTCGGGCTTGCACGCGCGCCGTCTTCTGGTTATGGATTACTGCGCCCAGCTTGCGGTGCATCTGGCCGACCTGCGGCCCGGGCAGCGCTTCATCGAGGTGGGCGCGGGGCGCGGGAGCAAGACGCTTCTTGCGGCAACGCGCGCGCGTATGCGGGGTGGTTCCGCGCGTCTGGTCGCAATCGATCTTCATGCGTTTAAGACCGAGATCATCACCCAGGACGCCGCGTATCTGGGCTATGACGAGATCACGGCGCTGCCTGCTGACGCGACAGCGCCGCTGGCGCCGGTCCTGCAAGGCACCGGGCTGTCCACTCGCGCCGATGTGGTGCTTCTTGATGCGCCCTGCTCCGGGCTGGGAACCCTGCGCCGCCACCCGGACAGGCGCTGGCGCACGGGCCCCGCAGACATCGCCGCGCTGGCGCAGCAAAACATCGAATTACTCAACCAAAGCGCCCCGTTGGTCGACCGCCGTGGCACGCTCATCTACTCTACGTGTACAATGACAGCAGAGGAGAACTTCGACGTGCTCGAAAAATTCCTGCACGCCGAGGCAGGGCGAGGCTTCTCGATAGCGGCGCTTGCGCCCGAAGAAGTCCCTCGCTCCCTGCGCTCCTTTATAGATCAAAGGGGCTGCTTTCAGTCATTCCCGCAGCCCGAAGGACCGGATGGCCATTTCATCGCACGCCTGCGGCGTCGTTGAAATGATAAGTGTCGCAACTGGAAAGGATTGGACATGAACAGCACACGCGTAAACGAGATACTGACCGTGACTGAGCAGGCCGCGTTTGCGGCGGGGAAGTGGATTGGCAAGGGCGACAAGATGGCGGCTGATGGCGCCGCGACCGAGGCGATGCGCGCTGAGTTGGGCAAGCTGGCGATATCAGGGCGCGTTGTCATTGGGGAAGTCGAGCGCGACGAGGCGCCGATGCTTTACATTGGCGAGGAGCTCGGCCTGGGCGGCGAGGAGATCGATATCGCGGTCGATCCGCTGGAGGGCACCAACATGTGCGCTTACTCCCAGCCTAACAGCATCTGCGTGATGGCCATCGCTCCGCGCGGCGCCCTGCTCTACGCGCCTGATACCTACATGTGGAAGGTCGCAACCGGTCCTGCGGCAAAAGACGCGATTGCCATTGACGCAAGCGCCGAGGAAAACTGCCGCAACGTGGCGGCGGCTCTGGGCAAGCCGGTCAGCGAGCTGACGGTCTGCCTGCTTGACCGCGACCGCAATGCCGAGATGATCGCCGGCGTGCGGGCGGCGGGCGCGCGTGTGCGTCTGATCGGTGACGGCGATGTCTTTGGTGTGCTGCAGACAGCCGTCGAGGGCTCGGGCATTGACTTGTACCTGGGCAGCGGGGCTGCGCCGGAAGGTGTCCTGGCAGCAACCGCCATGCGCTGCATCGGCGGTGGTTTTGAAGGCCGTTTCTTCTTCCGCAATGACAGCGAGCGGCAGCGCGCGCTGAAGACCTCCGGCGTAGACATCGACGCGCCGCTGACCCTTGACCTGCTGGTGCGAAGCGACGAGGCGGCCTTTATTGCCACCGGCGTCACCGACGGCGAGCTGCTTAAGGGCGTCCGCGGTACCAGTCGTGCCCATTCGCTGGTCATGGATAATCGCGATCACTCGGTACGCTTTATCGAATCGGTGTATCGCCATGCGGGCGAGGGGCAGTTTGAGCTCTGAAGTCTTTTCTGATGAGCTGGCAAAGCTCCCCGCGCTGAAGCGGCCACGCGAGCCGCGCGAAGCGCTGATAGATCCGGGAAAGGTCCGTCTGGTTCTTATCTGCATCGTGGGATGTGTGCTGATTGCCGGCGCGCTGACCGGCTATGTGATAACGAGCCAGACGGCAAAGGTGCCGGTTTTAGTCGGGCTCCAGGAGAGCGCCGCCCGCACAAGCCTTAAGCGGCGCCGGCTTAAGTTGAGCGTGGGACAGCGCCTGTACTCAACGCGCCCCAAAGGCACGGTCTTAGGCCAGAGCTTCCGGGCAGGAAGCCGGGTTCGCACCGGGCGCACGATCGTCGTATCAATTTCGGGCGGGACCGAGCGCGTGACGGTTCCGGGCCTGATAGGCCTGTCCCGCAAAGAAGCGATCGCGCGCCTGGAGGCGCTGGGACTTCTGGTCAACGACATCAGCCAGACGTCCCAGGAAAAACCCGGTACGGTCGTCTCAAGCGTGCCGGTTGCAGGGACGCGACTCTATATTGGCGATACGGTGGTCATCCATATTGCCAGTGCAACCGAAGTCATCACGCTGGTTGACTATAACCTGAGCAAACAGACCGTTGTTATCGAGCCGCGATACTGCGGGGCCTTCTCTGACGCAGACGTTACCTACGATGTGGCGCAGCGCCTGTCCGCGCTGGTGCAGGCCGCCGGAGGCAAGGCAGTCATAACGCGCGCCTCGACCGAGACGACCGTGTCGGCCCAGGTGCTGAGTGATCGCGCCCGTCGCGCACACCCCACGGCGTCGGTGGCGATCACGATAAATGGGAGCAGCAGCGCTGTTCTGGCCGTTTCTGCCCGGCAACAGGCCGGCTCGCTCGGGCAGGCGCTGTTTGATGAGCTGAAGTGGGTATCGTCCACGGCGATATTTACAAACAGCGCGATCAGCAGTGCCGCGCCACCGGCCCACAGTGTCGCCCTGTCACTGGGCAGGTCTGACTCTAAGGCCAACAGCGCATTGTTCACCGATGACCTGTTCTGCGACAACATAGCCCGCGCCCTCTACATGTCCCTGGGCAAAACCCTCACAAAGTAAAGCAGCCCGCTCGCCCCACCTGGCAACGAGCCCCAACTCATGCGTAGCGCGCGGGGACCCAGTGCGGAGCGCCCGGAAACGAGCCAGTGGCTCGTTTTCAGCGGAGCAGAGCGCTAGCCCCGCGCCTCTGCCCGGAGTGGCAACGCGCCATGCGTTCAGTTTCACCCAGAGCGGCACGCACCACTGCGTCGATATGCTGCTACCTGAACATAATGTTATACTTAAACGCGCGAGTCGGGGTGTAGCGCAGCTTGGTAGCGCATCTGCTTTGGGAGCAGAGGGTCGCAGGTTCAAATCCTGTCACCCCGACCACTTTGGCGGCACAGAGCCGCCACGACGAAGGCTTCAGGCAGGCAGCTACGCATCAGCTTTCATCGTGGCACCCTCGTACTCACCAGAACCAATCTGATAGCAGATGCCAGTGTGGCTGGATTTATCCGTAAAGACAGATTTCATATTGCATTTTCTTGCAATAAGCATACAATTAATAGCGGCAGCGCGGATCTGCCACGCACACAAAATCTTGACAAAACAGAAGAGAAAAATGGACCGAGTTCTGGGAGGAAGACTGGTATGAAGCTGAAAAAAGTATGTCTGGTAATCTTAGTTTTTACGTTGAGCGTTCTTTTGATTATTCCGGTAAGTTCCGCTTCAGCAGCAGGCGCGGCTCCGACAGAACCAACGCCCGACACAAACTATTCTCAGGCTTATCTGCGTTATCTTGAAGATGAAAAAGCGGGCGATACCGCCAAGTACAACGGACTTATTCCTTCTCCGTATAATCCCAGCGCGCCCCTGTCATTGACGCGAGCTTTGCCTCCGGCAGTCTATAACCCACTTATCCCTGCTGGCACTTCTACCGATTACCTGACGCCACTTGGCGTCGAGAGCCAAATAGGCGGTACCTGCGCGCTGTATGCGACCGTTGGATTGGCTGAGATACATGACAGCCTGGTTAATCATGTGGCAAACGACTACTCCGAGGAACACGCGGACTTTTTCCTCAGTAATAAAAATCCTGCGTCAGCCGACGTGCTTGATTTTACTGCTGATCGTCCGGTACATGAAGCAACAAATTATGAGTCTATCGCGAACTATATGACCAACTGGAGTGGCCTGGTGCTTGCGCCTGGCGTGCCTTATGATGGGACAGATTGGCCCGCTTCAGAAATGGACAAGCCAACTGTGACGCATGTCACGGGCACAGAGACTATCCCGACAGACGCGTCTTCTATGAAATCTGCTATTCAGCAGTACGGCGCTGTGGAAGTATACATAAATGCTGATGCGTTTGAATATGGTTATGGTGTCTACTATAATCCGGAAAATGGTGCTTCATACCAAGATTATACAGATTCATATGATCATGCGGTCGAAATAGTCGGGTGGGATGACAATTACTCGGTGAGCAATTTTAATGCGGGGCATCAGCCAAATAGCAATGGCGCCTGGCTGGTGCGAAACAGTTGGGGTGAAGATTACGGGATCAAGGGCTATTACTGGCTCTCGTATCAAGATCCAGTTCTTCCAACCGTGAGCGCTTTCGCGATAACACAGGACCGCTCGGCTAATCCATCGGAGCATATCCTTTCTTACGATCATATGTGGAGTTTTGGTAATCTGGATTTTCATTCCTCGACAGCTTATGCCGCCAACAGCTACGCAATGGTTGCAAATTCTACGGTTTCTGACGTGATGATTTACTCTCCGGCTGTTGGAGCAAGCTATTCCGTATACATCGTGCCGGCAGCCAATGATGGCATGCCGCAAGTTGCCCTGAGTTCTCTGTCGTCTGAGCCGGTGCTTGCCAGGGGAACAGTAATGTATTCAGGTTATATGACTGCCACGCTTACTAACCCCTATGTTGTGCCCAGTACGGGCAAATATGCAGTAATTGTAAAGTATGATCTTACGAATGCGTCAAGAAAGGAAGTAAGCGTAGAGTATTCTGATTCTGCGAATGCTCATCCCTGCAATATGGCGCCTGGTCAAAGCTGGTATGCCGCCGATGCTGGTGGCGGTTGGGCTGATTTATATGCGTGCTATCAATCTCAGTCAATACTTGGCGCCTATGGCAATTTCTGTATCAGACCGATCATTCAGGCGCCAGCGGCTACTGTGCCGTCAGGTTCATTCGCAATCAAAAATAAGGCTACTGGTTTGTATCTGGCACCATCGCCAGATCCGTCAAATAACACCATTAGCTACAGTGACACGCCCTATAAATGGCAGATTGTATACAGCGATGATGGCACGTATCAGATTTGGGACTCTCAGAAAGCTCGAGTTTTTGATATTTGGAATATCTTTAACTACGATGGAAACACCGTGAATATGTGTGTGCCTACCGGGTTTGCTAATGCCCAAAACTGGTCCATCCTTCCAAACGGTGACGGTACCTATACAATAGGAACAATTTTTACCGATGACCCTGGCAGGGTTTTGCAGGGTAATAGCAGCGGTTCAACATTAACTATCAATATGCCACCTGCGGGCGGCAGCAGCGATTCGCAAAAATGGATAATCAACGATGCGACTCCGTTGCAATCAGGCCAATTCACGCTCAAAAATGTGGCGACGGATACGTATTTGGTGCCTACGCCAGGAACCGCTCTTAGTTTCAGCACTACTCCTCAAAAATGGCTTATTCAGAATAATGGCGACACGTACTTAATCTACGACAGCTCCAAGCCAAACACCGTTTTAGATATTTATAATATTTTTGACAAAGAAAATAATTCAGTTAACTTGTATATGCTCAACACCCCTTGTCCCGATGCGCAAAACTGGTCAATTGTGCCAAATGGGGATGGCACCTATAAAATCCAGACCGTCTTTTCAAGCGGCAGGGTCTTACAGGGTAATGCCAGCGGTCAAACGCTGACCATCAATACCGATATCGGCAACGATGCGCAAAAGTGGGTAATTGACTACCTTGATGCTCCTGCAGTAGCTCCGGTTACGGGCACCATAACGCTGAACAAGTATAGCGACGCTCTCACGGTGGGTGACTCTGACAGTTTGCAGGCAACGGTGAGCTCGTCAAACGCAACGGATAAGACGGTGTCATGGTGCTCCTATGACCCCAGCTTTGTAACGGTAGACCAGGGCGGAACCATTCATGCCGTTTCGCCCGGTACGGCGCGGATCAGGGCCTATTTGACGGGCGCCGGATCAAGCGGTCCTTATAGTGACTGCATGGTAACCGTGACGGCGGCTACCTATACTATTACCTACAATGCCAATGGCGGGAGCGGCGCTCCTGGCGCGCAGACTAAAACCTCCGGGCAGGCTTTAACGCTCAGTCAGGTCGCCCCGACACGTGCTGGCTATACGTTCCTGGGTTGGTCTGCGAGCAGCACCGCGGCAACGGCGACCTATGCGTGCGGAGGCAGTTTTACCGCTGACGCAGACACCACGCTTTATGCCGTATGGAAAGCGGCGGTAGCTCCTGCTCTGACTACCTACACCATCACCTACAACGCTAATGGCGGCACAGGCGCCCCTCTCTCGCAGACCAAAACCGCCGGACAGGCTTTGGAGCTGAGCTTACTGGTGCCAAGTCGCACCGGCTACACATTCCTGGGCTGGTCTGCAAGCAGCAGGGCAACTACGGCAACCTACAAGTCTGGGGACAGCTATACGACAGACGCCTCTGCTACACTGTATGCGGTCTGGAAAATAAATACTTACACCATCAAATACAATGCTAATGGCGGAAGTGGCGCCCCGGCTGCGCAGACTAAAACGTATGGGCAGGTGCTGACGCTGAGCAGGGCAGTCCCTGCGCGCACCGGCTATACGTTCCTTGGTTGGTCTACGAGCAAAACCGCGAAGTCTGCCACCTATAAAGCTCAGGGCAGCTACACGGCAAATGCTCCCGCTACGCTGTATGCGGTCTGGAAAATAAATACCTACACTATCAAATACAATGCCAATGGCGGAAGCAAGGCCCCGGCTGCGCAGACAAAAACCTACGGAAAGACGCTGACGCTTCGCAAGACCATTCCCACGCGCAAGGGCTACAAGTTCCTGGGCTGGTCCACGAGAAAGGCCGCGACATCGCCGACCTACAAAGCTGGTGGCAAGTATACAGCGAATTGCGCTGCAACCCTGTATGCCGTATGGAAGAAGAAGTAGAGGACTGCAAGGGTTTGGACCCTTGTTTGAATGAGTTGTGAAAATTGGTGGCAAAAGGTGTCTGGCGCCTTTTGCCACCGTTGGAAACAGACGTTAAGGAGTCACCATGACAACGGAAAACCCTGACTATACGCTTTATTACTGGCCGGTACCGCTTCGGGGGCACATTCTTCGCGCCATACTCAGTTTTGCGGGCGCAGACTGGGAGGAGGGGGACCCTGGTTATGGCGCGCAGGTAATGAACGCCGCGCCCACAGACCAGCCGGTTCCGTTCATGGGGCTGCCTCTGCTGATTGATCACACTCGCGATTTTGCGCTCTCGCAGATGCCGGCGATTGCTTTTTATCTGGGCGAGGCGCTTGGTCTTCTGCCTGATGCTCCGGAAGGCCGCGCGTTGTGCCTGAAAGTTGTCAACGACACCAATGACGTCCTTGACGAGATCACGCTTCAGGGCGGCATGCTGATGTGGACCGATGAGAGCTGGCAGGCATGGCTCCCAAACCTGCGGCGCTGGATGGGCATGTGGGAGGCCCTGGGCGCGCGCTACGGTCTTACAGAAACAGACGGCTACCTGCTGGGTACGCCCGGGCCAACAATCGCTGATGTCGCCACCGCAACCCTGTGGGTGACCATGTGCGAGCGCTTCCACCCGATTGGCAAAATGCTGATGGAGGAGGCGCCCCTGACAGCCGCGCTGGCGCACCGGATGTGGGCGACGGAAGCTCTTGCGAATTTTGGTCAGGACACACATGAGCGCTATGGCGACGCGTACTGTGGGGGACAGATCGAGGCCTCACTGCGCCAGGTAGTTGGCAGCGAGTAGGCTTCGATCCAACTGCGGATAGCGGATTCTGGCAAGCGATCAGACAGGGGCGACAGGTCGTCCCGTCCTTGTCTGATTACCTGTTGCTTGCTATCATGGATGGGCGCGTATGCGAGTCTGAAACGCGTGAGGCGCGGGTGTAGTTCAATTGGTAGAGCATCAGCCTTCCAAGCTGATTGTTGCGGGTTCGAGTCCCGTCGCCCGCTCCATAGCGAGTGTCCATAAAGTACCTGAGTGGTCTTTCCCAACAACATTAACTCTAAGCAGCCAACGGGGTGCGGCAGATTGCTACACCCTTTCTTATTGTCTGCTCAACGGGTTTCACATTGTCTGTTGACCTTTGACTTAGGGGTATCATTCCTACGCAGTTGTAGTAAATGTCGATCTGCTGGGTAATGCGCCCGTCTTTGCGGACCGCCTGATGGATGTGAATCTCATCAATGAACTCACGCACGAGAGCCAGCGTCAACTTCCTGATCTGCGAATGCTTACGAATGATCTTGACGAATTCATCTACCGAGGCAGTCTTGTTCTGGTGTTGTTCAATTTCCTGAGTAATGGCTGCCAGCATCTCTTCAACTTCAACCTGTTCAGTTTCATAATCACTTGCGAGCTTGGCGTAGCGTTCGTCTCCCAGAGCGCCCAGTGCCCTGTCTTCGTAGATTCGCTTGAACAGAGCATCCAGTTCCGTCATACGCCGCCTGAGAGCCTGAGAGCGTTGTTTACGAGCGGCTTGTGCCTGTTCGCTGTCCTGAACCACGAGATCATGAAGTCGCTGCGCAAAGTAATGTTCATCAATCATCGCGTCTTTGGTGATTCGCCGGATGTCTTGTAACACTACCTTTTCCAGAAAGTCTGCCCTTACACTGTGCGTTGATGGACAGGTACGACGGGTATTGTTGTTATTCGGACAAAGGTAATAGGTGTTGTCTGGATTCTCCTGCTTGGCCTGGAAGCGAAGCGTGGCGCCGCAGTCTGCGCAGCGAAGCATCCCTGAAAAGATATTGCGCTTGTTGGTGGGCTTGCGCTGTCGTCTGTTTGATCGCATTCTTTGTACGCGCTCCCAGTCTTCGCGGCTGACAATCGGCTCATGAACATCCTCAAAGATCACGAGGTTCTTGGGGTCTGATTTGCGACGTGCCTTATGCTTGTAAGACTTGGAGTAAGTCTTGAAGTTGACCAAGTCGCCGCAATACTCGCGTGTTCCCAAAATCTTAACAACGGTGGAATGCACCCAGTTGCAGTCTCCGTCTTTGGTTGGACGGTTGGGACGACGGATGCCTTTGGACGCCCAGTAGTTTAGCGGGGTTAGTATTCCATCAAAGCATAGTGCGTCTGCGATCTGATTAGTTCCTACTCCGGCAAGCGTCATGTCAAAGATACGGCGTACAATGCTGGCAGCTTCGTAGTCGATGATCCAGCGTTTCTTGTTGTCGGGATCAACTATATAGCCGTAGGGCGGAAAACCCAACGGTTCACCTGACATGCCTCGCACCTTAAACGATGCTCTGATCTTTAGGCTGCTGTCTTTGGCGTACCACTCGTTAATGAGATTGCGAAATGGTACGAAGTCATTGTCACCTTTATCGCTGTCCACTCCGTCGTTTGCGGCGATGAAGCGGATGTCGTATTCAGGGAAAAACGAGTCGGTGTAATAACCGACTTTGAGATAGTCACGCCCAAGTCGGGACATGTCTTTGACAATGACCGTGCTGAGTTTTCTCTCTATGATGTCTTGTTCCATCCGAAGAAATCCCGGACGATCAAAGGTCGTTCCTGAGATGCCGTCGTCGATATATTCGGCAGTTCTTGAAAACCCTAAGTCCGTGGCCACTTTCCTCAGTAGCTTACGCTGGTTGGTGATGCTGTTACTTTCGCCTTGAAGCTCGTCGTCGTGCGAGAGCCTCATGTAGAGCGCTGCTGTGTTCTGATTCTTGCTCATTGCAACCCTCCTTTCCCTGCATAGCGGCCACATGGTGTTTGCGCTACCAAACGTAGCATCATTGTTTGCTGCTTTCAATTGTGCGAATTGCTTTCTTTTCGATAAGCGCCTCCATTCTCTGACCTGCATCGCGACTCCCTGCTATCAGGAAATATGAGTTCACGATGTAGGTGTATTTCTCGACGGGCATTTCAGCATTGTTTTCTAGCTTGTAGTCGGTATTGACCATTTACTCACACCTCCTCCGGTATGTAGCGCGGACGGCAGATACGCGAACAGAGGAGTGCTAATACATCGGTAGTGATTGATAGAAGCAAGCGTTCCGAGCTGCCGTCCGGCTTTGTTGCTTCGATAGTTGGCGCAGGGAGCTGAACGCTCCTGCACTTGATGCCCTTATTTGTCCTCGACACCCCAGGGCTTTAGGAATCATCAGGCGGCCTAGTGCTTATAGGCTCCACGGGCTCTACCCCCTCAGCTCTTGCTGAGACACCCCGGCTGCGTGCGACGGCTCACGGGATAAGTCCCGCTTCAACGCTCCGGCTACCGGTCGGTGTGAGTATCATTGTGCCTGCCACTGGTCAGCGCCTTCCGGGTGCAACCCGGATTACGAGGTGGGTGATGTTGCCGCTTAACCGACCGAAGAGAAAACTCTGGTCAGCGTCATCGCGCAGCCACCTTACACGGCTCGGAGCCTTACAGCTCCTGGACAGGAACGTACCTGATGAATGGGTATTCTGTTGTCAAAGTTCGCGCGGGAGAAAATGCTCCCCACTATATACCTCACTTAGAGGGGGTAATGGACCGTCTGTTTTTCGAAAGGATACAGAACCGTCACTTTTCCTCTAAGCGCTGGGGGAGAAAGTGTTCCCTACTTACTTCCAGACTCAGGGGGTGTTTTTTTAACCCTGTTTCTTAAAGCGATACAGAACCGTCACTTTTCTCAAAGCGCTTGTGGGGGAGTTGCCCTCCACTGTATTGGACACTTAGAGGGGGTATCGGGGGGTCTGTTTCGCAAACTTCCTTGAAGACTCCTCATATCAAAGTGTCCAGGAGAACGCGTCTCCTACTTACTTCCAGACTCGGAGGGGGTAATAGGGGGTCTGCCGCAATAATTTTCGTAACTTCTTTCTGATGGGCTGCATTGCTTATCGCTGAAAAGCGCCGTCAGAATTCTTCGATCTGCCGCCCGTTTCATTGCGCCTGAGGTTTCTATTCGGTGATGGTTGCAGCTTCTTTTCCTCGTCATGCTCTATGCGTTCGATATGTTGAGCCAGCGCCTGTGATCGCTCCTCTATACGCTCACACTGAGCCAGCTCTTTTCTAAGTGTTCGCAATCGCGCGTTGATCTCTTGATAGCGAGGATTGTCTTTTGTGGTGTAGGGGTTTCCGGGTCCGACCTCTGCGCGGATTTCAGCTCTGAGCTTAGTGCGCCCCTGTATCAGATCGGCTATGCCAGATTCACATACTGTCTTGAATGCTTGGAGCTGTTCGGAAGTCTCAATGTTCTCGCGTCCCAGCAGTCTTGTGTCGTCGATGTATTCATCGAGCTTGCGAATGTCCTCACGCAACAACCAATGCATTCGAGCGTTAGTCGAAGGATTGCCGTGCTGTTGATAGTAGCCGAGGAGATAGAGGTAATGGCGATGCAGGGCTACAAACGAACCACGAGCAAAGACCGGGAGCTTCCTGGGCGGCACGAAGTCGGGGTGGCGGCGCGTCGGCACAGGCAGTATCTGACGGCGATGAACGCCCTCTCGTATCTGAGCGCGGATTCCTTCTGGGGCATAGCCGTCGCCGAAGTTTCGACCGAGGCAAAAAAAGCGTTCTTTATCTGGCGGCCTTACCGAGATGTCTGCGCCGATCTTGTATTCGTAACCCATCGCATCCAGGTTCGCAAAGAACTGTCGCTCGGTTCTTGCTCGGGCGATGCACTCGTCGATGTCGGACTTGATGACCGATCTCCAAGTAGGTTTGCCGCCGTATTCCGCTTCCCATTCTGCATGGTGTTTTGACTTACCGCTTTGCGGGTTCTCAATGACTGATAGTCCGTACTCGTGGCAAAGCTGATCTGATGTCTTACGCAGGGCGTGGTAGTCGGCTTTGGTGTTCCTAAACTTGGAGCCATCAATGAAGGAAACGGAATTGATTAGCAGGTGATTA